>VOFH01002266.1_pt1 | contig 70064 bp, 87 predicted proteins | sample 5384091 | NCBI WGS metagenome assembly VOFH01 (sample SAMN12384727, study PRJNA508395) | human gut metagenome | isolation source: healthy gut G | host: Homo sapiens | reverse complement strand
TTTTTCTCTCAAGCTATGGTTTTATTATAGGGTGGAAGACAACAAAAAGTAGTGACATAAATGTCACCACTCGATTTTGATTTTTAAGAAATCTTTTCGAATATAGAATCTATGGTCTAGACTAGCTTACTCTCCTTCCATTGCACCTGCTTGTAGGCTGTACATCTTGTGGTAGGTGCCACCGAGGGCTAGGAGCTCCTCATGGCTACCATGTTCGATGATGCGGCCCTTGTCTAAGACATAGATGCAGTTGGCATCTTGGATAGTCGATAGGCGGTGGGCAATGGCAATGGTTGTACGTCCTTGACGCATTTTTGCTAGAGAGTTTTGAACAATAGCCTCTGTCTCCGAATCGATATTGGCTGTCGCTTCATCCAGAATCAAGATTTTAGGCTGGCTAGCAACGGTTCTAGCAAAGGCTAGAAGTTGGCGCTGTCCGGTTGAAAAACTTGAACCTCGTTCAGAAACTGGAGCATCATAGCCTTCTGGAAGTTTATCAATAAAGTGATTGGCATCCACAAACTCAGCAGTGGCTTTGATCTCTTCATCAGTTAAATCTTGATACATTGCAATATTGGATTTGATTGTACCATGATAGAGAAAAGGTTCCTGAAGGACAAGACCAATGTTCTTACGCAGCTCTGCCTGACTATAATCGCGAATATCCACACCGTCAAGAAGAACTTGGCCTGATTGGAACTCATAGAAACGCATAAACACGTTGATAATAGAGGATTTTCCGGAACCTGTAGAACCGACAAAAGCGATGGTTTCTCCTTTATTGACAGAGAAGGAAATATTATCCAAAATCTGATGCTTGCCATCATAGGAGAAGGAGACATTTTCAAAGCGAATATTCCCCTCAGTAATCTTGGCATCTGTGTCTCTCTGCTCAGGTTCATAGGTGCGCTCGTCAATCAAGGCAAAGACCCGACCGGCTGAGACCATAGAAGTTTGCAAGGTTGAGAAGTTCTGTGTCACTTCAATCAAGGGATCAAAAAGACGGTTAATGTACTGGATAAAGGCATACATGGTCCCCGCTGTGATGCCCAGGTAGATACCACGGTAGCCAAAATAGGCCATGAGAACGGCATAGCCCAGGAGCTTCAGTAAACTCATGGCTGGGCGTAGAAAGAGAGAATCCAGTGACATGGAACGGCTAGCGTAAATCAAGTGTTCCTCATTAATAGCATCAAACTCTTTTTTGAGGCGTTTCTCTTGATTAAGGGCCTGAATGATGCGAATCCCTTCGATACTCTCTGACAGTTTGGCATTTATATCTGAAAGTAAGGCTCTGGTCTTTTCAATGATAACCACTGATTTTTTGCGGTAAAGGTTAACCAAGAGAACAATCAGAGGAAGAAAGAGTACAATAAGCCCGGTCAGACGAATGTCCAACATCATCATGGTGTAAAGGGTGGTAACAAAGATAAAGATAGCCGAAATAAAGCTAGACAGAATTCCTGAGAACATCTCACTAATAGTCTCTGTATCATTGGTCAAGCGGGAAACAATAGACCCTGCTGGAGTCTTGTCAAAGTAAGACATACCCAGTTTCTCCATATTGGCAAAGGCATCTCGGCGAATATCCCTGACAATACTGTAGGACACACGCGCAAAAAAGAAATTTCCCAGATACTGGACCAGTGTCTGCAAAAGATAAAGACCATAGTACCCAATCAGAATTAAACTTGCCGCCTGATTCATATCATGAAGATAGTGGTCAATAAAATAAGAAGCCACCAGGGGAATAATACTCTTGATAACCGTTGTGGACAAGAGGAAGGTCAAAGCTAGAAAAGTCAAGAACTTGTAAGGCTTGAGATAGGTCAAGAGACGCTTAAACACAGACCATTGGTTTTGATTAGGCATCGGCTTCTCCTCCTTCCATTTCTAACTGTTGAGACTCATAGGTCTTGGCATACCAACCACCCTGAGCTAGCAAATCCTCATGACGGCCACGTTCAATGATACGACCATCCTGCATGACTAAGATAAGGTCAGCGTGCACCACCGCACTCAAACGATGGGCGGTAATGATAGTCGTCTTGTCCTTACGGGTATGTTTGAGATTGTCAATAATAGCATATTCTGTCTTGGCATCCACTGCCGATAGAGAGTCGTCCAAAATCAAAATATCTGGATCCAAAATCATGGCCCGACTCATGGCCAGACGTTGTTTTTGACCGCCTGATAGCTGATACCCTTTTCACCAATGATCGTTTCAAAACCTTCAGGCATATCCTTGATATCATCATAAACTTGAGCCAACTTAGTCGCTTCTTCTATCTTGTCAAAGGCGAGATCAGGATTACCAAAGCGGACATTGTCTAAAATGGAACTGGCAAAGAGAAACTGGTCTTGAGGAACGTAACCCATCAAGCTACGCAAGTCTGATAGGCGATAGTCTCGGATGTCATGCCCATTCAAATAGATGGCTCCTTGATTAACATCGTGCTCCCGCAAGAGCAACTTGACAAGAGCCGTCTTTCCAGAGCCAGTCTGACCAACCAAGCCAAGGGTTTGCCCCTTGTCCAAGGTGAAATGAATATCTCTCAAAGTATCCTCATCCTCAAAAGCAAAGCGGTCAATCGCATATTCTAAGCGACCATTTTCAATACTTGGGAGAGGATGCGCAGGATCTTGAACATCTGATTCCTGCTCCAGAAGATTTTCAATACGTTGGTAGGACACATTTCCTCTCTGTGTGATATTAAAGAGGAAGCCAATGGCCATCAGAGGCCAAACCAGCATATCCAAATAGGTAATGAAGGTTACCAAATTTCCGACCGTTATCTGACTGGCCTGAATCATAAAGGCCCCGACAAGGAGGGTCAAAACATAAGATGAGCCAACAAAGAGTAAGACCAAAGGATCAAAAAGGCTGTCATACTTCATGGTATGCATATTCTTTTTAAAGGTCATCTTATTGGTCTCTTGGAAGGACTGAAGCTCAGCCTCCTGATAGCCAAAAGACTTGGTTACCTTGATACCTGATACCGATTCTTGGACCTTATTATTCAGTTCAGAAAAAGCTGCCTGGGATTCTCCAAAAGCTTTGTGGGTCTTGCGTCCCAAACGACTAGTCGCAAAAGCCATGAAGGGGAGGGGGTAAAACAGCCACCAGTGTCATCTGCCAGGAAATGCTGAAAAACATGGTGATTAGGGTTACCAAGGCTGTAATAGAGGCATCCACGGCTGACATGACACCCCCACCAGCCAAGCGAGTTAAAGAGTTGATATCATTGGTTGCATGGGCCATGAGGTCCCCAGTTCGGTACTTTTGATAAAAAGAAGGCGACATCTTGGTAAAATGCTCAAAAAGGCGTGAACGCATAATCTGGCCTAAGCGATAAGAAGTCGCCAAGATATACATGCGCCAAACATAGCGCAAATAGTACATCCCCAGAGCTGCCAAAAGCAAATAAACGAGATTCAGAAGCAAGATCTGATTGGTCAATTTTCCCGATGTGATAGCATCAATGACCCGTCCCATAACCATAGGAGGAATCAGATTGAGAACCGAAACCAGACTCAGTGCCAAAATCCCAACAATATACCGGCGTTTTTCTAACTTGAAAAACCACCAAAGTTTTGCAATGATTGATTCTTTAAAAGACAAGTTACTCCTCCTATCCTTACAAATGGTTAATAATAGACCTCGTATAAGTCTCGTATGATAAGGTTACTTCCAATAGCGATAGATTGTGCCATCTTCTAACTGAAAGTGACCAATATAAGATAACTTCCCAAAATCAGTAGACTCTGGTAATTGATAAGCAAAGGAATCAAAATTATATACCTTGTTCCCACCATCCATAGAGTAACTATCCTTATCATGGATAACGGATTCATCCTTCTTAGGGTTCCAAATGCGTCTGATTTCATCAGATGTTTTATACTCTCTGACAAAATTGTACAATTCAAAGTTAGTTGCCTCACTGAGATAGCGACCATCAGTGTTGTAGTTGGCTAATTGAGGATCTCTCTTAGACTCAGAATAATTCCAAACCTGTCCTCTTTCTCGCATAATATCGGCATCACGGCCACTTTGATAAGTATCTGCCTTAACCATCGTCATTGTTGCTCCTAACGTTAATACGGTGACTACTGTCATCATTAAGTGTTTCATTATTTCTCCAAACGTGTTTATTCATTTTTCCCTCTTTTGAATATGTTGTATTTGTATGATAGAAAATAAGTGAAACCTGGGACACATAGGCTCCCAGGTTTTTTACTCTTTAAAATGCGTTTGAATCAGTTTTACAAGAAGGCGGTAGACAGCTAATGCCAGCAAACCTCCTAAAGTATTGGTCCATAAATCATCTAGCTCAAAGACACGATTAGCATCAATGAGAAGGTCTAGAATGACTTGTCCAACCTCAATCGTCAAAGACATGACAAAGGTCGCTAAAGGACCTTTTTCCAAGACCTGAATCTTGGATACAAGGCTAAAAGCCCTAAAATCAGCGGACTCAGCAAGAAAATGTTGGTCACATTTTGCCCAAGCACAAAGACAATCTCTTTAAGACTATCCAGCTGATAAAAGTTGGTCAAACTATTGAATGGGGTTAATAGGACCACGACACGACCAAAATGTTGAATACCAGGGGTTTCAACACCTTCGACTAGCCCATACTGGGGTGTCCAACATAGGAGCACTAAACAAAGGAGATAAGCACAGACCAAAACTCGTTAGCTTGCTTCCTTTTGGTGTTAGTTCTCCATCCTTATCTACCCAAGTCTTAAGCTGAAACATCTTACTTACCTTCTGATTTACCAGAAGCTTCTGCCACTGCCTTTTTGACGGTCGCGTTTCATAGTGTTTGAACGCAATTGTCCACAAGCAGCATCGATATCTGTACCGTGCTCTTGACGAACCACGCAGTTAACCCCATTTTTCTTGAGCACATCGTAGAAGGCAGCCACACGTTCTTTCGTTGAACGGCTATATTGGTCGTGCTCTGATACTGGGTTATATGGAATCAAGTTGATGTATGACAACTTACGGATTTTCTTAGTCAAATCAGCCAACTCTTGAGCATTTTCAGGATGATCATTGACCTCATTAAGCATGATATACTCAAAAGTTACACGACGGTTGGTTGTCTGGATGTAATACTCGATAGCTTCGAAGAGTTTTTCAAGTGGGAACGAGCGGTTGATACGCATGATGCTTGAACGAAGGTCATTGTTAGGCGCGTGAAGTGATACGGCAAGGTTAACTTGAACACCTTCGTTAGCAAATTCCTTGATTTTTGGTGCCAAACCAGATGTTGATACGGTAATGTGACGCGCCCAATGGCAAGACCATTGTCATTGTTAATGGTACGCAAGAAGCGAAGCACATTGTCATAGTTATCAAATGGCTCACCGATACCCATAACAACCACGTGGCTTACACGTTCACCGTCGCCACGATCATCAAAGTATTTTTGTACCAACATGATTTGCGCCACAATCTCACCAGCAGTCAAGTCACGTTGTTTCTTAATCAAACCACTGGCACAGAAAGTACAACCAATGTTACATCCAACCTGAGTTGTCACACAGACAGACAACCCATAGTGTTGACGCATCAAAACAGTCTCAATCAACATACCATCTGGCAATTCAAAAGATATTTAACGGTACCATCTTTAGATTCTTGAACGATACGTTGTTTCAATGGGTTCACACAGAAATTCTCATTCAATTTAGCAATGAAATCCTTAGAAATGTTGGTCATTTCTTCGAAAGATTGCACACGCTTCTTGTAGAGCCAATCCCAAATTTGAGTAGCACGGAATTTCTTTTCACCGTGTTCCATAGCCCAGTCGATTAACTCATCACGAGTAAGACCGTAAATAGAAGGTTTGTAGCCCTCCATATCCTCCAATTTCTGACGTTTACGACGTTCTGGTTTTGCTTGTGTTGTTACTTCTGACATAGTTTAATTTCCTTTTTTCTGATTGTGAAATGCTGACCATCTGACTTGGTCTGGCTTTGTTTCTTCGATGGGGTGTTTTGACCTTTAGATTTTGAAGCTTTCTTCTGACTCTTCTTGAAGTTAGACTTACGCTCACGGCCACCGTCCTCGGATCTAGATTTAAACTTAGGACGACGCTTGATTTTCTCAAAGCTTGGGCCCTCTTGATCCCTATCTCTTCGTTTGGACTTGTCTGGCTTTTTGCTTAGCAGAAGCTTTTTGCCCTTATTCTTTTGAGAAGCATTGCGCTCTCTATCTCTAGATTCCTGAGAAGAATTACGACGATTATTAGAACGACGACGCTTGCGACGAGGCTCTGTCTCCTCTTCAAAGACGATTAACTGAGGCTCTTCATTTTTCAAAATAAAGTAGGCACAGCCAAAAGCACAGTATTCACGCAAATACTCCGACAATCGGCTAATGCAGTCTGTCTTACGCGTATTAGGGCGCTCGTCCTCGTAAAATCCCTTAAGGCGAAGCTGATCATTGGACCAATCCCCAACAATATAGTCATACTTGAGCATGATTTCAGAAAAACGTTGCCCAAAGCGGGTAGCATCTAAAGCATCCTTGTGATTTTCAAGAACTGTAAACTGACAGGCATCTGATTTCAGAAGATCAGCCACATACACAAAGTCTGGCCCTGGATATTTATTATAATTAAACATTTCTGGCAAGATTTCTTTACGCATGTGCCATCCTTTCTGCTCTCTCTTATTTTCTATTCTGATGCTGTGATAATGTCTCTATCTCTTATCCCAATCAGCACCATTTTTTCTAAATACTCAGCCACAAGTTCCCTTAACAAATCCGGAAAAAGAAGAGTGACCTCCTTTTCCTTAATTGTAGGAAAGTAAGAAGCAAAGTAGTACTGGTCCACAAGGACCAAACTAAACTTCTCATTGGAATCTACAACCCTACCATTATACAACAAATTACCGTTTTTGTAAGCAAAGTTCCCCGTGATTACTTCACCAAATGTCTTCCTCTAAATCCCATACCTTTAATAGCTTGATTTTTAAGGAGTTCAGCCTTAGTAAAAACTTCCTGACAGATTTCTTTGAGCTCTTGTCCTGTCACGACTAGACGTGCCATCCGCATCTGATGAGGAAGGGCTTCTTGCAGGTCTGCCATGGTCACTTGAGGACCTAAAGTCTTCATGATGAGTCCAGTATTTAAAAGCGTTAATTGGCTATGAGTCTCCTGACAAACAGCCTGTAAAACCAATTGACAGGTCTCATCAAAATCTAGTTCTCGACCTAGATTAGCTACTTTTTTCTGAGCTAAACGACGATGGCCTTCCTCACGCATAGCCTTGATAAAGGCTTCGTCCTCCTTGTCTAAATCCAAGATATAGGACTTGGTGGGGATAGCCTCAATCTGACACGCTATCAATTGTCCATTTTCCACAGCAAGGTCAATACAGCCAAGATAATAGCCATATCTATCAGCAGCTGCCAAATAAGTCTCATTAATCAATTTGCCCTCTTCAAAAAGGTGATGAGTATGGCTCCCGATAACAAGGTTTACCTGTGGATAAGTCTCTGCAATCTGCTCATCATAACGTACACCTAGGTGGCTAAGAACGACGACTATATCTGCATCCCTTACCTCGGGACGAGCCAAATCCTCTTCCAACCTAGCCATAGGCTCTAACACCTGCCAGCCATTCGGTGTATAGGTGATGTAATACGGAAAGGTATAGGCCAAAAAAGCAATTTTGTACCTGCTTTAGTTTTATGGATAAGATAGGGATCGGCCCATTCAGGTTGTCTTCCTTCATCCTTGAGATTTCCTATGATAGGCTGAAACTTTGCCTGCTCATAAAGACAGTCTAGCTCCTCCTTAGCTAGACCAATCCCTCATTATTTCCGACAGTCGCATAGTCTATCCCCAATTCATTCATCAAGGCTACATTAAAACGCCCGGCTGTCGCATCAGACAAGGGATGGGACTTATCCACATTATCCCCAAGATCTACCTTGATCAGCTCTCTATCCGTCTGACTCAAATCATCCACAGCTCGCTTGAGTTGTGGATACTGTTCAAAATGAGAGTGTAAATCATTGATATGAAGAATTCGAATCATGTCTTTCATGACTTCTATTTTAACACAAAAAAACTTGACAATCATTTTGCCAAGCCTTTAAATGCTATTTTTCAAACAGGAAGGTATTCCTAGTTAACTTTCTTTTTTAACATATTCTTCTGCGAGATGATAGATGTCATCTGCTAGGGATATACTGACATAGATGCACACAATTGAGAAAACTTCTCCTCTAAAGTGTTGCCAAGCAAGGAATATAAGCCCATAAATTAGGAGAGCAAGTACTATTTGGCCAAAAAATTGACTCAGTGATCGCCTAATAACGACAAGTAAGTCCATAAGTAATCCCATATTTAATACCATAACCAATACCCTTTAAGGCTGCACCCTGCCAAGCACCTGTTTGAATACCACCTTTAACGGCTCCTCCAACAGCCCCGACGCCTACGGCAGCTGTAGCTCCCCAAAAACTACATGCTCCACCCTTAACAGTAGAAAGATCTTCGGAATTAAGTGAGTTAAAATTGTTAATGATTTGTGTTGTCATTAAAACAACCTCCTTTAAAATATTTTTTAGCCTTTTCTCAAAAAGCTATGATTGTATTATAGATAGAAAGCCAACAAAAAAGTAGTGACATAAATGTCACTACCTGATTTTGAGAGTTGACTCAACTAATAACCTCAAACTTACACATTATTTTACTTTAAACGAAAAGTTTCTTAAAAATGGCTGTGATAAAACTATTTAAAATCTGTCATAGTTTCAGTTCTTAAGACAGCCAATTATTTTGCGAGTGTAGTGAGCATATACTGAGACTTGTCACTGTGATAATGACGACTAAGACTTTGTAGTCATAAGCGTTGGGAAGTTTTGAGACCTTAGGCTCAAAAAGAAAAATATATCTTCAAACTAAATAAGGTCTTTTGAGTTTCCAAAAGTTTGATAATAATCAAAAAAGCTGAAACACTTTGGTTTCAACCTCTTGAATTTTTAAATTAAAATTTGCTCTCACCTAGAAGCCAATACTTAGAAACTTTGCTTCTTAGCTTTACGTTCAGCACGTCCCTTCGCACGATTAGCTGCACGACGCTCACGTTTGCGTTTTCGTCAACTTTCCACTGAATTTTCTTCTTGTAGCCAGGTTTGATTTTTTCTTTTTCTTCTTAACCAAACCAATCATTTCCGTATCAAGTTTTTGATAGGCTTTTTCGCGGTTGGCACGACGGTCACGGTCATAGGTATCTTGGAACTCACCATCTTTAAAGACCTTAGGTTCAAAGGTGATCCCCATCTTTTCAAGCTCACGAATATCTGAGTCGTCGCTTGGTTGATAGAGGGTGATGGCTGTTCCTGACAAACCATTACGTCCTGTACGTCCTACACGGTGAACAAAGAAGGACAAATCTTGAGGGATGGCATCATTGATAACATGGCTAACCCCTTCAATATCAATTCCACGCGCTGCAAGGTCAGTCGCTACAATGTACTCAAAATCAAGCTTCTTGACTTGATTCATGATACGCTTACGTTCACGTGGTGGAATACCTCCATGAATTTTGGCAACCTTAAGACCATTTGACACTAGGTAGCTGTGCAAATCGTCTGCACGTTCCTTGGTATTAACGAAAATCATTGCCAAATATGGCTGCATCCCCTTAAGCATCTCAAGAATCTGTTCATTCTTGTTGCGCCCCTTTGTAGATACCAACCAGTTATCAATGGTGTCTGCAATAACTGTTGAAGTTTTGATTTGTTCCATGACTGGATTGGTCAAATATTTCTTCAAGAATGGTTGCAGTTTTTGAGGGATGGTTGCTGAGAAGACCAAAATTTGCACTTCTTTAGGAAGGCTTGCCGCAATCTTGTCCACAGTATCCAAGAATCCCATGTCCATGGTCATATCAGCCTCATCAACAACAAAAGTATGGGCCTTGTGGATAGCCAAGTCCCCAGACTTAACTAAGTCATAGATACGCCCTGGTGTCCCGATAACAATATGAGGTTGTGCTACCTTTGAGTTTCTCAATCTGACGTTGCTTGTCTGTACCACCCACATAGTTGACCACACGAATTTCAGTCTCAGAGTGTTTGGCAATTTGTTTTGTCGCTTGGTAAATTTGTGTCGCCAATTCACGTGATCGCGCTGTAATAACAACCTGAACATCGCCACTCTTTGGATTGAGTTTCTCAAAAATTGGCAAGAGGAAGGTATGTGTTTTCCCTGAACCCGTCTTTGATTCACCAACCAAATCACGACCTGAACGGACTACAGGAATCAACTTCTGTTGAACAGGCGTCGGCTCCTTAAACTTAATCTCGTCAAGAGCCTCCTGAATAAATGTTTTAAAATTAAAATCTTTAAATGACATGTTTACTTTACTTCTTTTCTATCTAGTCTATCCCTATCATTATAACAGAAAAAGAGCATTTCTGCTCTTTTCATTTATTTCATAACGTTTCCAAGAACCATCCAAAGGGTAATGGCACTTGCAAGTGCTCCAACTGTCCAAAGGAAAGCATCAACCTTCCACTCTGACCATTTGTCACCCTTACCTGAAAGACCACCCAATTCGAGGTGATGGTGGAATGGTGTCATACGGAAAATACGACGACCTTCTCCATACTTACGCTTAGTGTATTTGAAATAGCTGACCTGTAGCATGACAGAAACTGTCTCAAAGACATAAACCACACCAATCAAGAGTAGGGTCCATTCTACACGTAGGGCAATAGAGATAACTGCAAGCATAGCTCCAAGTGACAAGGAACCGACATCTCCCATAAAGACCTTGGCTGGCTTGTGGTTAAAGACGAAGAAGCCAAGAAGAGCCCCAATCATAGTGATAATGATGGTCAAGATAGCGAACTCACCCTTGACAAAAGCGATAATCCCATAGGCAATCAAGCTGATAACCACAGAGATAGAAGCTAAACCATCAATACCATCTGTCAAGTTCACAGCATTTGAGAAACCAACAATCCAGAAAAGGACAAAGAGAACATAAAAGACACCGAGGTGAATGGTCAAGCCTCCAATAGCTAGGCTATCTGTCCCACTAGGGAGTACGTGGATAAAGTAGAAAAGTAAACCCGCAATAATCTGCAAGGCCATCTTTTGCCAAGGTTTAAGTCCCTCATTGATTTGACGGAAAATCTTAAGGAAATCATCAAGGAAGCCGATGATTCCATATATCAAAATCACAAAGAGAATCCCTACTGTGGCACCATAGGCTTGGTGTACCTCGCTAAAGACGTGGAAGTTGAAAATCAAGCTAACCAAGATGGCAACCACTAGGAAGACTGTCCCTCCCATAGTTGGCGTCCCAGCCTTAGCCAAATGCTGCTTCACATCTTCATGCATTTGTTGGCCACCGATTTTCTTGATTTTGTAGTAAGTAATAAAGTGAGGCATGGCTAGCACCGTCAACACAAAGGCGGCCACGCCTGCTATCAGACTCATAGTCATCTTAGTCTCCTAAAGTAATGGTAATCTTCTTGGTTTTAGACAGGGCTTTTCCTGCCGCAACACTTTGTTTGGTAACAGTCCCTGACTTGCCACCTTTGTAAGTAATTTTAATGCCTTTCCATTTGGCAAATGTTTCAACATTCTTCTTAGTCCAACCATACATGTCTGGAAGTTCTGTGAAGTCATTAGTCATGATAAGAATCTGTTCATTGGCCTTAACATTGGCTTTGGCATCTACAGAAACCTTCTCAATCTTATCACCAACACCCAAAACAATCGGATGAATCAAGTTTTGACGAAGGGTGTTAGCTGTCTCACCTGGACGCTTACCGATAATATCGCCAGTTTGATAGCTAGTCTCTTCAGTCTTTCCACTCCCATCAGAAACAGAAGTATCTAGGGTGTCGCCCATAGACATGGCTTCTTCCAAAACCGGGTTAACCACAGTCGCATAGAAATTATTATCCCAGGTCTTAGGCTCTTGAACAGTCACATACATGATGTATTCTGGATCATCTGCAGGAACCATGGCCACAACTGAGTTGAGTGTTTCATTAGCCCCATCTTTGTAAGTCCCAGTCTTTTCATCGGCAACTTGAGCCGTTCCTGACTTAACTGAAACGTCATAATTGCCGACCTGGATAATCGGTGAACCTTCAGATTTATTGTAAAGAGTACCGAACTCTGGGTCTGTGCCAACAGAAATCATATAATTACGAGTTTCAGAGGCGGCCTGCTTAGAAACTGGCTTGCCGATAACTTCTTTCTTAGCTGTACGGACAGTACCTTGGTTAACATCAGCAACCTGTTTAATAAACTGAGGTTCCAGCATAATACCTTTGTTAGAAATTGCGGTAAAGGCTCGAAGCATTTGTACCTGAGTCACTGAAATCCCTTGTCCAAAAGACGATTGAGCGATATTAACAGAGTTTCGAGAGACAACACCAGAAGACTCACCTACCATACCAAAGCGAGTTGGAAGTCCAAACTTATAGAGTGATAGGTAGTTTGACCAAACCTTGTCTCCCATCTCTTGTTCCAACATGGTCATCAAAACGTTACTTGAATAAGAGAAGCCTTGAGCAAATGACATGTTTTGACCTGTTGAGATACCTTCATTAATAGACCAGTCATTGATTTCAACATCATCAACCTTGATACCGTTGGCATTGCTATAGGTCGCATTAGGATTGAAACTTCCGTTATTGATAGCCGATGACAAGAGCATCACCTTCATGGTTGATCCAGGCTCATACTGGGCTTCGTAAAGTCGGTTAACCCAGTCATAACTTTTCTTGGCTTGTCCTTCAAGGGTATCAGAATTATAGGTCGGACGTTGTGTCGTTGCAAGGATCTCACCTGTCTTAGCATTGACAACTGTCGCTGAAGCATTGACCCCTTGCGTCTGCTCCATAAAGGTATCCATCTGCGTTTCTAAGAAGGTTTGAAGAGGCGCTGACAAGGTTGTATAGATGTTCTTACCATCGATAGCTTCCTTGGTAATGGTTTCCGTACCTAGAAGCGTATTACCGTTTTTATCCTTCTCATAGATGGCTTCACCATCTGTCCCTGTCAAGAGGCTATTAAGCGAACGCTCCAAACCAGTTTGACCAATCAAAGAATAAGAGCCGTCTTTTTTATTTTCAACAGCTTCGGCACGACCAAGAAACTCTGATGCGAAGGTCCCATTAGGGTACATACGTGACGTTGTTGCTTCAAAGGCCATCCCCTTAATACCTGCATCCTTAAAGGCTTTTTCTAGTTCCTCTTTAACAGAGTAGGTGATTCCCTTCCCCTTTAGCCCAAAGGAAACCTGATAGGCACCCTTGGTACGCAATTGGGCCAAGGCATCACTCTTTTCAATTCCTAGCTTATCCTTTAAAATATCGGCAACCTTGTCAAACTGACTATCTTGGACATAGAGTTTTTCTTGAGTCGCTGACACATAGCTGGTAGACACGATTGCGTAAATGGCATAACTGGTTGAATCCTCAGCCAAAACATTACCATTTCGGTCATAAATTGTACCACGCTTGGCAGCCACTGTGGTCTTAGTGTTATAAGACTTAGCAGCCTGGGTCGACAAATCAACACCAAACTTACTGTCTGTCCCGATAATCACCACAAAGTTGATAATAAAGACGAAAAAGATAAAGATGCTGAGAACCATAAGGTTCTGACCAACGTGCTGTCGATTCTGGGCTGGCTTTCGCCTATCCCTAACGACATAGTTTAGAAATAAATGTTTAAGTTTTCTTAATCTGTTCATTGGTTACTTCACACTCTTAATACTATCGTTATTAATAGACAGGCCTGCCTTATTAGCAATCTCTTTAATACGGTCAGAGTTAGTCAACTCATTAACCGCCTGCTTAGCATTGTTAAGCTCTGTTTTTTCATCACTAATCTTGCTATTAAGGTCTGTGATTTGTTGCTTGATAGCCTGATTACGCCCTTGTAAAAATACAACTGCGATACTCATCACAATAGCTGTCAAAACAATTGCCGAATAGAAGGCCTTTTCCATACGCGTCATAAAACGAATATGGTTTCTAATGGCTCTATTAACAATCTGATGTTCCTTATTTTCCATAATTATTTCCTGATTTTTTTAGCCACACGCAATTTAGCAGAATGCGAGCGGTTATTAGCTTCTAATTCTTCCTGACTAGGTAGGATTGGCTTACGATTAACTAAGGCTACCTTAGGTTGGAGGTCTTCAGGAATAAAAGGTAGACCTTTAGGCACATCTACCGTACTGGCTTCCTTGAAAAGCTGTTTAGTCAATCGATCCTCCAAAGAATGGAAGGTAATGACCGAAATACGACCATCTACAGCAAGTAAATCCAAGGCCTCTTGAATAGACTCATCCGCAGCACCAAGCTCATCGTTCACTTCGATGCGAATAGCTTGGAAAATTTGCTTGGCTGGATGGCCCTTCTTCTTCAATTCCTTAGCAGGCTTAGCTGATTTAATGATTTCCGCCAGTTCCGTCGTGGTCTCAATTGGTTTAACTTGACGAGCCTGTTCAATCTTACGTGCAATCTGTTTAGAGAACTTGTCCTCACCATACTTGAAGAAAATACGCACCAAATCGTTGTAAGGATAGGTATTGACCACATCATAAGCAGTCAGACTCGCCTCCTCATTCATACGCATATCTAGCTTGGCATCCTGTTTATAGGAGAAACCACGATCACGCTCATCCAACTGTGGGCTAGAGACACCCAAGTCATAGAGAATGCCATCAATTTCAGACACCCCCAAGGCTTCAAGATTGGACTTGAGATTACGGAAATTATCCTTGATGAAAGTCACCATACCCTTATCAATATAGTCCTTGAGACGCACTTGAGAATTATCAATAGCCTTTTGGTCTTGATCAAAACAATACAAATGTCCCTTTTCAGACAATTGTGACAAAAGATAAGACGAATGTCCTGCGCCACCCAAAGTCGCATCTACATAGATGCCATCGGGCTTGATATCAAGCATATCAACAGTTTCGTGCAAAAGAACAGTTACATGGTGAAATTCATTAGTCATAACTTTTATTATAGCATAAGAACAGAGAAATTGTCTCGTTCTGTAAGTATGACAAGATAGTAAAAAAGCCAGATCCAAGGCCTGACTCTTTAGTTGCTATACCGTTTGATAAGATTAATCCACTCTGTAAAAATGGCTTTCCTCAGATGGTACTCCATTCGTCGCTAGGATACGGTCCTTACTGTTATCCCCCACATCACTTGCATCGCTAACGCCCTTAGGACAAAGCTGAATTGGAGTATTCCCTACTGGACTAGAATCAACATAAGTTAGGGTATATATGCCAGACACATATTGATTGGGTGAGACTTTGTCGATAGGATAAGTATAGCCCCAGAAATCCAACTGCCCATCCGAAGTAATGGTGATGGTCTTTCCATTTGAAGACTTCCATGTTCCTACAGCTTTGTAATTTTTTTGAGTTCATCAGGCTTGCCATTTTTGAGACGCTCTACTATTAGTAGAGGCACTTAATCCTTCCAATCCCAATTCGAAAGCTGTTGAGCTTGTTTGAGAACCTCCACCAGCCATAGCATAAGTCATGCAACATGCCCAAGAACCTTCTGTCAGACGAATGACCTGACCACTATCCTTAGAGATTTGTATAAATATCCGTAATCATATGCTCTTTAAAGAGTTTCCCCGGCTTAAAAGCAAGAATCAACTCATTTGGATCACTAAGTATAGACCGTTGAATGATTGTTTGATCATAGGCAACGAGAGAATATCTACCATCCGTTTGGTTGTTGACTGTTTGGTACTTACTAATGATGCTATCATAAGCAGAGGTATCTACCTTTTTCTCTTGACTAGAGCTTTCACTACTACTTGATTGTGACTGCTCTACTGATGAAGATGAAGTTGTCGAAGTCAAGCCATTTTGCTGGTTTGAACAAGCTGCTAATAGGACTAAACTAGATAATCCTGTCACTAATGCTAAAATTTCTTTTTCAATCCTAAATTCCTTTTCTCTAACTCTTATTCTGTTGTCCCAGAGCTGACATCTGCACTGTATGCAGGAGCTGTATAGCTTGAGGCATCACTATGTGATTCTGTATAAGTTGTTGGTGGCACATAGTTATACTGGGGCGCTTGATAAGTCTCTTGTGCTGAAGATGGTGTTGGGGCTGATACTACCGCAGGAGTAGAGCTTGCCTCTGTCTGACTAGCTACTTCTACCGTTGAGCTTGCTGACGACGATTCGCTCGAAGACTCACTTGACGTTGAAGAAGATGACGAAGAGCTTGAGCTAGATGCCTTGTGATGACTTGCTTTGACGATGACTGCTTAGTACCAACCTTTACTTGGACCTTAGCATGATTGTGTGCAGGCTGCAAAAAGACAATAGCCAGAGCCAAAAGGATAGCTGGTAGGGTAAATGTCAAAATAAGGTAACGTTTTTCTTTTAAATTACGAAGTAGTTTCATAGAGTATTCACATTTCTTAAATATATTTTTAGTATCAATTAGTCTCAGATAAGATTATATCAGAAATATTAAAATGTGCAACATTAACATAAAACTTTTTTGACATCAGAAAAACCAACTCAATGAGTTGGTTGATTGTCATTATTGTTGTGGATTATTGAAGTTGTTGAATGGATATTCCACTTTAGTTGGTTTACATAGCAAAACAATTAGGATAATCCAACCTACAAATGGGATAAATGCAACAAAAATATACGGCCAATTGTAGCCAGCATCACGCAAACGACGAACCGTTAGAGCAATACCAGGTAAACACGCAGCAATACCATAGGCAAAAAAGATAAGTAGGAGGATAAGTGAAATAACAGCCAAAAAGCTTGAATCAGTTGCAGCTGCAAGTCCTCCAAATACTGCTTGGAGCAAAAAATAAGCAAAGGTAATCAATACATTTACCAAATATACAAACCAATAATCTGAACGTGTTGAACGTCCTCAAAATCTACATAGCCCTTCCAAAACTTCTTATAAGCTTCGATCATAATAAAATCTCCTCATTTTTGATACTTCTACTATACCAAAAGAACCAATCTTCTGGCAAATCGACTAAAAAACATCCTAAGGAGGCTGTTAAGTAACTATCATTGCTGAAGATTATTAAAATTGTTGAAAGGAAATTCTACTTTTGTGGGTTGACAACACAAAACCAACAGTACGATATCACCTATAAAAGAGGCAAAACGTAGGAAAATCAATGCCCAATGAAAACCGGCATCACGTAAGCGACGGACCTGAAGGGCAATAGAGGGATAAAGCTAGCGAAAAAATATGTCATTACAAGCAGATACAGTAAGTTAAGAATAACATGATAATGACTATCGGGACTATCAAAAACAATTACAACTATAAGTATGCTAAATAAAATGATAGTTACTATAGTATTTGCTAGAACTGCTAACCAATAATCTGAACGGCTTGAACGTCCCTTAAAATCTACATAGCCCTTCCAAAATTTTTTGTAGGCTTCAATCATAATAAAAAAAATCCCCTCATTTTATGATACCCCCAGTATAGCAGAAGCTTTATACTCTAGCAAATAGACCAAAAAAGCCCCATGAGGAGCTTTTTTGTTTATTCTCTAATTTGTCCTTGGCCATTAATATAGAACTTGGTTGAGGTTAGGGCCTCAAGTCCCATTGGGCCACGGGCGTGCATTTTTTGGGTTGAGATTCCGATTTCAGCCCCCAATCCAAAGACGAAGCCGTCTGTGAAGCGGGTTGAGGCATTGACATAGACCGCTGCAGCGTCTACATCGTCTTGGAATTGCTCCGCACGACTGATATCCTGAGTCACAATAGCCTCTGAATGCGATGTCGTGTAAGTATTAATCCAATCAATGGCCTCATCAAGGCTGTCTACCACTTTGACAGACATGATATAGTCAAGGAACTCTGTCGCAAAATCTTCTGGTGAAGCTGGTACAGCTTTTTCCATGAGTTTCAGAGCCGTTTCATCTGCACGAAACTCAACAGCCTGAACTTTTTGAAATAGCTTTTTCCAAGTTAGGCAGGAACTCTTCTACAATATCAGCATGAACGACGAGAGATTCTGCCGCATTACACACACTTGGTCGTTGAGTCTTGGCATTGATGACAATCTGTGTCGCCATATCTAAGTTAGCATATTTATCCACATAAATATGACAGTTACCAACACCCGTTTCAATGACTGGAACCTTGGCTTTTTCTTTAACCGTTTGGATGAGACGAGCTCCACCACGAGGGATGAGCAAGTCAACATACTTGGTCGCCACCATGAGTTCCTCGGCTACCTCATGAGAGGTGTCTTCAACCAACTGAACGGCATCTGCTGTAATTCCTGCATTTTTCAAAGCCTTTCGGGCCACTGTAACCAAGGCCTTGTTGGAATTGATAGCATCACGTCCTCCTCGGAGAATGATAGCATTATTGGTTTTAAAGGCAAGGCTAAAAGCATCGATTGAAACATTAGGACGGCTCTCAAAAATCATAGCGATAACACCCATGGGAACACGCTTTTGAACGATTTTGAGCCCATCCAGATTCGTATAGCCACGAACCACTTGACCGATGGGATCTTGGAGATCTGCGACCTGACGGACACCTTCGGCAATTCCTGCGATACGATCTTCCGTTAGAAGCAAGCGATCTTGCATGATTTCGGAGATACCATTTTCCTTGGCATTGGCCATATCCTTAGCATTTTCAGTGATAATATAGTCACTCTCAGCTACTAGAGCTTTAGCTACCTGATTTAAAAGGTCGTTTTTAGCTGCTGTTGATAATTTAGCAATCTGACGGCCCGCCACTTTGGCCTGTTGGCCTAGTGTATCGATATATGTCATCTTAGTCCTCCTGTTTAAAAAGTGTACCAATCTTGGCTCCTTCTAGGACACGAAGGATGTCACGTGGATTTTCACCATTCATCAAAACCATTTGGCTATGATTTTCAAAAACCATCTGGGCGGATTTAATCTTACTCATCATACCACCCGTACCAAATTTACTACCGGCACCACCAGCTGAGGCAAGAATTTCCTCGGTAATCTCTGGAACATAGCTACGAAGGGTCGCATCCTCATAGACATTTGGGTTCTTATCAAAGAGCCCATCAATATCTGACAACATGATAAGTAAGTCCGCACCAACAACCTTAGCTACGATAGCTGACAAGCGATCGTTGTCCCCAAACTTAGTTGCATGATCCATCTCATCTACGCTGACAGCATCATTTTCATTCACGACTGGAATAACTCCAAGCTCAAAGAGACTTTCGAAGGCATTGATGGCATTGGCCAAACTCTCGGATACTCGACCACATCACGGGTCAAAAGAAGCTGAGACACCTTAGTTTGGTAATGTGAAAAGACCTGAGAATAAAGGCTCATCATAGCCACCTGCCCTACACTTGAGACAGCCTGTTGCTTACCAACTTCTGCTGGGCGTTTCTCAAGGTCTAGAACATTGAGACCAAAGCCCATGGCACCAGAGGATACGAGGACAACCTCAATCCCTTTATTATGCAGGCTAGAAATGACAAAAGCTAATTGATCGATTTTTTCAAGATTAATTTTCCCTGATGGCAAAACCAGAGAACTAGTCCCGATTTTGATAACCAGGCGTTTTACTGAGTCAAAATTTCGTTTCATGTTTATGATTATACACTAAATTCAGGTATTTTAACATATATAATGCATAAGTTTACATATTAAGGATTTTCAGTAAAAAAGAATCCCTCCAATCGGAGAGACTCTTTAAACAGTTTGTTCTAGGCAAAAACATGGCTCTAATACGTTTCCAACGTCTGCGATCAACAAAAAGATAAACGATTAGGGACAACTAAAGCTATAAGCCCAGATACTATAGCATTAACTACTAGGGCAATCCAGAACTTACTTGCAAAGAAGACAATACCTCCTAGCAAGGCAGCGATGAAAATTGTAAGAATAAAGATACCCATATAGAGCCACTGTCCGCCACCCCGATTGAAGAGCTGAGTGACTTCCTGCCAATTCACTTCCAATAATTTAAGGTCACGTTCAAAGTAATAGCCACCTACAAGATAGGTTGTTACGAGAAAACCAAGAGGAAACTTGCCACCAAAATAAGATGGAGATGAGCCAAGAATATTAAACCAAGTCCTCCTAATAAGAGGGAAACACCGACTTGCAAGCCATAGAAAATCCAAAACTTTTGACGAAGATAGTCACCCGTATTGATTGGTAGGCTACGAATAAAGTCAAAGTTTGTTCCTCTAAGGATGTTGCTACACCAAGAAAACTTGTTGGTTGAGCTGAAAAGAAACCAAAGGCAATTCCGACCAAAAGCATGGAGTCCGAAATAGTCTGGGCCCAAATCTTTCAAAAAACCGCACCCCCACCTAACATGATCATATATAAGACCGGCACCACATAGGTATTGATAATGAGGGTTGAGTTTCCCAAAGTAGATAAATGATGGCGAATCAAGACCTGTCTTTGGCTTCGAGTAACAGCTTTGGCCTGAGGCTTTCTAGCCTTTTGGTTATAAATGGCTTCGTGGAAATAACGAGGCATTCTGACCTTATAAAACCAAAAGCCCAAGATAAGCACTAAGATAAGAGGAAGATAGAAATTTAGTAGAGCCTCTGGAGATAGGGGGCAGCTACGACATCATAGTAACCTCTTAGATAAGGAACCAAGGGAAAATCGGCATGTCCAGCACCATCAACATAACCTTTAATAAAACCGACCATCATAATAGGCAACATAATCAATAGGGTTGACAAGGTCATCAAAATGGTTGAATAGAGCTTTTTATGAGAACTGCGAACAATCAGCGTTCCAATACTATTAGACAGAATCACTGAAAAACGAGATTGATAAAGAGAGAAACGATAAAGGTCAGAAGCCCAACGACTATCCCCAATGGGCCAATAAATTGCCAGTAAGCTAGGATGAGAAGACTAAGGATAGGCACCATGAAGGTCATCCCAACCATAGAACCTGACAAGGTCTTAGCCAAAAAAACTTCCGCTGGCTTCAAGGGAAGAGGCAGATAAGCCTTGCTATCCTTACTGTCATAAAAGGTACTATAGAGAGCCGTAAAGGTCTGGAGAAGCCCCATGATTGAAAAAGTCAAGAGATATAGGGTTAAGACTCCTGGATTGGCCTTATAATCGACACCTACAAAAAGATAGCTATAGATAACCGTAAAAACAACTAGAATCAAGAGTTGTTGTCTAAGCATGGCATTAACGATGGAGAAATTGGCTTTTTCTTTTTCTCCTGACGTTTCTGTAGGTTAGTTACTGCTTGAGGATTAGCGTAGAGGAGATTGATTTTAAAAAGCTCCCAAACATGGTTCCAGTTCATGACTATACCTCCTCAATCTTACGTCCAGCCATTTCCAGATAAATAGTTTCCAAATCCTTGTCAGGGTACTGAGCCTTCAGTTCAGCTAGAGACCCTTGGAAGATAAGTTTTCCTTTCTTCAAAATAGCAATCCGATCACAGAGCTGCTCAGCTACACTTAAAACGTGGGTTGAGAAAAGGACACTATTACCTTCCTTGGCATGATGACGCATGGCTTCCTTCAAATCATAAGACGCCTGTGGATCCAGACCTGTCAGAGGCTCATCCAAAACCCAAATCTGTGGATTAACCAAAAGGGCACCGATAACAACAACCTTCTGACGCATACCATGAGAGAAGGAAGAAATGAGGTTATAACGACTTTCCGTCAAGTCAAAGGTAGCCATGAGATTAGTCAAACGTTCCTCAACCTGACTAGCTTCCAAATCATAGATACGTGTCAAGAAGTACCAATAGTCATTGGCAGTCAAATTTAGGAATAGGTCCGGTGAATCTGGCACATAAGCGATTTTTTTCTTGATGGCATCACGATGTTGACTGAGGGCCATATCATCAACGTAAACTTCACCGTAGCTAGCTTCAATAATAGATGTCAAAATGGAAATGGTTATGGTCTTACCAGCCCCATTATGACCAATCAGACCAAAAATCTCACCATCTCGAATCTCGAGGTTAAGATCTGAGAGAGCATCTTTGTCTTCATAACGTTTCGTTACGTGTTCAAAACGAATCATCTTTTATCCTTTCTTGAGAATCCATTTAACAATAGTCTCGTTTTACACTTTATATTAAATTGTAGATTAGAGTTGTTGCCATGTTTTTCATGAACAATACTCTAATAATGCCGACAATAGGTTTAGATAATGCTATTTCGTCACCTTCTCATTTATTGTATCATTTCAAAGGTACAATTTCAAGAAAACGTTTGTAAAAACAAGACAATTTTGCATTCGGTCTTTGATAATGCTAAACTTATAGTATTTAAAACAAATAGGAGGAAAATCACAAGATGCCAACTGGAATTATCATCAACTCGCTATCTATTATTTTAGGAGGAATCGCTGGAGGTCTCTTCGGGGACTATCTCAGAGACGATTTCAAGGAAAACCTTAACCTTATCTTTGGTCTAGCCTCTATGGTTATGGGGATTAGTGCTATTATAAATATGGTTAACATGCCTGCGGTTATCTTTGCGGTAGTTATCGGTACCATCATTGGACTGGCCCTAAAGTTTGGAAACCTTATCAACAAGGGAGCTGGACTTATGGAAAAAGTCCTGTCCAAGATTACGCCAAGCAAGGAAACCGGACTGGCTCACGATGAGTTCTATGCACAACTTCTGACAGTTATCGTCCTCTTTTGTGCGAGTGGTACAGGAATTTACGGGAGTCTTGAGTCTGGGATGACAGGCGATGCTTCAATCTTGATTTCCAAATCTATCCTGGATTTCTTTACAGCCATGATTTTCTCTTGTAGTCTAGGCTATATCGTCTCCATGATTGCCATTCCACAATTTATCATCTTCTTCCTTCTCTTTGTGAGTGCTGGTTTCATTCTTCCTCTAACAACAAAAGCTATGATTGGTGACTTTAAGGCTTGTGGGGGCTTTCTCATGATTGCGACTGGTTTTCGTATTATGAAACTGCGTCAATTCCCAACAGCAGATATGATTCCATCCATGATCCTGGTTATGCCTATTTCTTGGGCTTGGGTTAATTGGGTAGTCCCTTTGATTAGTTGATATTAGGATTAAACTAAACAAATACCGTCAGTCTAATGCTGGCGGTTTTTGTCTCTATTTATTGCTGTTATGGACTCTAACTATTAAAAACTAGTAATGTTTATGGTGTTTAATTCTAATTTTTCTAACCTTGTTTAGACTGAGATGGGTTTGTTATAATAACCCTTGTAGGCCTAAGCAACCTACAAGATACTTTTTTTTTTTTCATAACTATTTCCATCCTCTAATATTTTAACGAACTTACAATACTGATGGAAATCTATCAGAAAAGACTGGTGTGTGCACACCGGTCTTTTTGGTGGGATTAAGACACAAAAACCACTCTTTCACTATGAAAGAATGGTTATGTTATAGCTTATACTTCTACGACTTCCAAGTTTTTTCCACCTAGGAGAATAAGATATTTGTCAATCTTTTCCATTTGATAGGCTTGACTGAGGGCTTTAGCATAGAGGCTCATTTGCCCCTTGTAGCGTTCCTTAAGCTCACCAGGTTGAGTGAAGCGGTCTGTCTTATAGTCAAAGAGGACAATACGGTCTTCAAGAAGAAGGTAGCCATCGATGATACCACGGACGACAAAGTCTTCTTTACTAGCCGGATCTTCTGCCAACATTGCAAATGGCGCTTCACGACGCAACTGATCACGGTTAGCTAGAATGAGCTTCCCAAGTTCGGTGTCAAAGAAGCCTAAAAGTTTTTCTAACTGCACACGCGCCTTGACTTGATCATCTGCGGATACCCGACTCAAGGCCTGTGTCAAATCTTGGAGGGTCACCTTGTCAGAAAGACTCAAGCGTTGCATGAGTTCATGGGTGGCTGAACCAACTGCAGCTCCAGTGACCTTCGTTTTTGCCCAAAATCTGGAAGCTCAAAGCTAGTGGATGTCTCCAGAGGTTGTACCTCCTCTTTTCTTGTCCATAATATCCACCCCTTCAGTATCCATGACAGGTTCGTAGAAGGCTTTGAGCTGGCTCGGCGTACGCACAGATGGCAGGTCAATCGCTGGTGCATAAAGTTGATTGAGTTTTTCAACACTTTCTAAGACCGTTAGGGCACGCTTAATGTCTTCCGTCTGGCGATTGTTAGATAGATCATCAGCATCTACTGTTGCTTGAACTTCAACCTGACCAATAGCCTCTGGAGTCAACTCCTCAGCCTCAACAAAGCGAACAGTAAACTTGAGATCCTTTCTCATGAAGGCAGTATCCAAAGCCATAACCCAATCCTGATAAGTAGCGATTTGGTCACGTAGAGCTACTGGTAAACGATTATTTTCAACATCCGTGCCAAATTGCTGGGTCAATTTCTCCTTACTGCCCTTACCAACTAGGTAGAGTTTTTTCTCTGCCCGGGTCATTGCAACATAGAGCAGACGCATCTCTTCTGAGATACTTGCTCGGCGTTCTTCCCTACGATTTTCCTGGAAGGTTAAGGTCTCGAGAACAACATTTAACTTAGGCAAATTGGTATTTACCTGGTCTTTGAGGTCAGCTAGATACTTAATGCCTAGTCCTTTTTCACGGTTGATGATGTACTTGCCACTTAGACCGTCCTTGCTGTGACCAATAAACTTGCGATTCATCTGCAAGACAAAGACATACTTGAACTCTAGTCCCTTGGACTTGTGAATGGTCATGAGGCTAACGGCATTTTGGGGAACCAAGTCTGTCACTTCCTCTAGGTCGTTACCGCTAGAAATGATTTTATCAATCATACCAATAAAACGAGAAAGTCCCTTAAAGCCAGTCTTTTCATAGGCATTGGCACGCAAGGCAAGGGCGTAGAGATTGGCCTGGCGTTGCTCAGCTCGTGGAAGACTGCCAACATAATCATAATAGAAACGATCGTCGTAAATCTTCCAAATGAGGTCATAGAGCGAGTGCCACTTACTGTAATCACGCCAATCTGACAGAGTCTCAATGAAGAGAGTCAACTTGGCCTCAAGTCCTTGTGTGACAACTTCTGGATGAAGTCCTGATTTAGTATGAGCTGCAAGAAGCTTGTCATAGAATTGTCCTTTGTCAGCCTGAACAGCAATCCGAGCCAGGTCGTCCTCGTTGAAGTTAAACATCGGTGAACGAAGGAGGGCAACCAAGGCGTAGTCGTTGAGAGGATTATTGATGGCACGAAGGGTATCCAACATAATCATAACTTCTAGTGACTCTAGGTAGCTTGACTTGTACTCGTCAGGAACCAAGGTAATTCCGTGCTCCTCAAAGCTTGCCATCAAGTCCAGATAGGTGTTACGGGTTGGTGCTAGGAGGGTAATATCCTCAAAACGTACACCCTGCTTATGAAGGTTGATGATTTCTTTGATAACCAAGGAAATCTCGCCGCTACTAATAGGTTGATTAGCACCTTCTTCGTCAGGAGTTTCACTCGCTTCATCACTATTGTAAATCAGAACCTCTGTCTCATTTTCAGGATGGGGCTCTTTTTGCTTCTCGCTACCCGCTACCAACATGTGTGTCTTGTCATAGAGGATGTCCCCGATTTCCTGGTCCATGAGGTGGCTAAAAACACCATTGGTCGCATCAAGAACTTCAGATTGACTACGAAAATTCTCTTTAAGGAGAATCAGCTTACCTGCATCTGGATTTTCAAGGAAAAGCTGGAACTTGCCATTAAAAATCTGAGGATCCGCCTGACGGAAACGATAGATGGATTGCTTGATATCTCCCACCATGAATCGGTTGTGACCGTTAGAGAGGAGTTCCAACATGCGTTCTTGGGTATGGCTATTGTCCTGATACTCATCTACCATTACTTCATGGTAACGGTCACAGTAGCAAGCTGCCACCTCTGGATTTTCCTCCAAAATACGGATGGCAAAATGGGCAATATCTGAGAATTCAAAAGCATTTTCCTGAATCTTGGCCTGTAAATACTGGTCCGAAAAATCAAGTACAAAGGCCTGAAGCAACTCCAACAAAGGTAGGATATCATCATTATGCTTGGTCAAAACCTCGAGGACCGTTAGTTGGGTATCAACCTCTCGCAACTGGGCCACAAACTCATTTTTGGTCTTGTTGTAAGCTTCCTTGTAGGCCTTGAGTTCCTCGTCTTTAGGACGGGTCATATTGGTCAAACCAGTCCCTCCTGACAAAGTCAAGAGTTGTTTGAGGAGGTCCTCCATATCAGTTTGGTCATTAGTCAAGGATCCTTCAAGAAGGCTAATGGCATCTGACACATTATTTAGATATTTGGCCTTGGCAAATTCACGCTGAGCTAGGCCTAGATGGTCTCTTAAGAAGGCTAAGAAATCAGCCAACAAGCCATCTTTGAGACCGTCTAAAAGCTCATTTTTAGCCTGTTCTGGCTTGGCCTCTGTCTGCCCTTTCTAAGAGATTTTGACGTAGCCATTTTTCAGGACCTGCAGTAGCCTGAGAAAAGTTATAGACATCGTAAACTAAATCACGAAAAGCCTTACTAGTCTTGCCATTTCCTGCGAAGTTGCGGACCAATTTTTGGAAAAGTTGGGCATCCTTTCCTTGCATGTAATCGTTGAAAAGATCGGCATAAACCTCATTTTTCATAAGTGTCTGCTCGGCAGGATCTGTCATAATGCGGAAAATAGGTGACACCCCAGGAGATAGCCATACTGATTGACCAATTTCTGAGTAAAGGCATCCATAGTTCCAATATCAGCCGTTCCAATCTTGGCAATCTGATCTGAAAGAAAGGCACGCTCTTCATCCGTCTCAACCTCTCCAAGCTGCTCTGTCAGACGCTTTTCCAGACGCTCTTTTAACTCACCTGCTGCCTTTACCGTAAAGGTTGAGATAAAGAGTTGGTCAATGCCAACGCCACGTCCAATCATATCAAGGATACGCTCAACCATGACAAAGGTTTTTCCTGATCCGGCCGAAGCTGACACAAGAATATTGCTACCATTACTGTAAATGGCCTCAATCTGTTCTGGTGTTAACTTACGTTCCTTGTCAGAAGCTGATTCTTGGGCACTACGTTCCTCAATCTCTGCTGGACTTAAAAAGCTTTAGTCAACATGGTAATCCTCCTGGTCTTTTTTGTCTGCTGTCACAGCTTGATCGGTGACAAGAAAGGGGATAGCTTTTTCAGCAACTTGCATCTCATTATCGTCCTCATCTTTTGCCATCAGCTCCAAATAGGCTTCCTTCTTGCCCTTACTTGGTAAACGCAAGAGTTTTCGCGCCTGTCCCATGTGGCGGTCGGCCTCAAAATGAGTAATAGACTTGATTTGATCCCCTTGAACAGACTTGCCATCCTCAGTATAAGGATTGACCGCAAAATTCCCGCTTCGAATAACCTCAGCAGCACTTGTAAAGAGCTTGATATTGTAGTCTAGCAAGGTTTCTAGGTCCTCCTTGTCATAGGTGACAGTCTTTTTGCAAATCATAGTTTCCACCAGTCAAATGCTCTGTTTCTGAAGCCACAAAAAGTCCCTTATAGGTTAATTCCTTATGAGCCTGAGCTGCTAGCTTATCCAGACCAAACTGAGCTAAGTTAAGTTGTGGGTCCTGCATGTGAAGATACATGGCCCCAAAAAGCTGAGCAGCATCAACCTTATAGGTTTGGCGAAGGGCCTCCAGATAGGTCACCAATTGCGGGCTGAGGCCATTATAGAATTTCTTGAATATCAAAGACATTTTTACCTGATTTGTAGTCAACGACACCCAGAGCCCCATCCGTTAAACGGTCCACACGGTCAATAATCCCAGTAATCTTAATGCTATTTGCTAAAAGCAAGTCAAACTTGGCTTCCTCACGCTCAACCTTAACCGCCGTATTGTCACGCAAAACACTGGCAGTTGAACGAGCGATATCTTCCAAAATCTGACGAGACAAGCGACTCTCTTGGTCCTCGGTATAGAGAATTTCAAAGGGTTGTTCCTGATTAGTCTGAGCAATGGCCTTCTCCAATTTATCATCGAAGTTTTCTGACGACGAATCACCCATGACACGCTCAAAGACACGGTGCAAGTAAGTCCCATGGTGTCGAGCATCTGGATGAATGGACTCCAACTCTTCAAGCCCCAAAACATAACGCAAGAAATAAAGATATTGGTTGTTATAGAAGGTCGTCAGAGCCGAGGCTGATAATTTCAGTGGTTCTTCCCCGGAAAAACCAGCTGCATGACCTGTTCATCCACCTTGGTCGTCGTCACATCATCTATCACCATTGGAATCAAGACTTGATCCTTATCAAGTCGTTTACGGAGATAACGCACAGCAACGGACCAGAAAGTCTGCGTTTCCTTATCCAAATCAGCATCTAGATGGCTACTGTTAAGGGCAATGACAGTTGATAGAAGGTCCTTGTAGTTCCCAATCTGGTCACCCTTAGCCTCGAAACGATTACGTCCCTTTTCAACCAAAGAAAGACCAAGGTCAAGAAGTTCCTTCAAATAAACCGACATGTCATCCTGCGTCTCATTGAGAATTTGTGGCTGACTAAGCACCAATTGTTCACTAGCCGCATTGAAAAGCGACATGGCCACAAAATGCCCCGCTGACTATTACTCTGCGTAACAATATCCAAACTCCTATGCTCATCCGTGGCCTCATTGATACGACAACGCTCCTCATCAGACAGGAGACTCTTATTTTGCCCAACCTTTGGAAAATGCGACTGAGTCATGCCTAAGGCAAAAACATAAGGAGCTGAATGTGGTTGAATCAAATCGTATTTCTTCACATTGACCACATCAACAGTGGCTGGAACCGTACGGTAATCACAGGCCAACATTCCCGAACGCAAGATGGACAAAAAGTCGTCCACTGACAGTGTTTCTTCTCCAAAAATAGTCTCAACCTGCTCCAAGAGTTGGGTGAAAGCCTTCCAGACCTGTTCATTCTGTTCTTTTTCAGCCTCACTGGCCTTGGTAGTTAATGCAACCATCTGACTTGGCAGTTGCACAGCCTCTAAAAAGACCACCAGTTTCTTGAGTAGACTAGATCCCTTTTTGTTTGCGACTGTTAAGCAACTTGTCCAAGGGCTCTACCAGTTGTGCGCAAGGCATTAAGCTGGTCTAAATCATACTTATCACGACTATTGGCCGTAAAATCAGACAAGAACTTGTGACGCCCCTTGATATCTGCAAAATTGACATAATACTCAAAAAGGTCTAAATCCTCTTGAGCAAAACCACCATAAAGACCGGATTTTACGAGGTTAAGCAAATCCTCAGCACGGTAGTTATAGCGCTTGATACGCTCTAGCGAATCCACAAACTGCACCAAAGGGTGGCTAGACATGGTTTCTTCCTTCCCGAAATAATAGGGAATATCAAATTTTCGGAAAATCTGCCCCACCTGAAGCTTGTAACTCTCCTCATCACCTAGTAAGACCAAGATATCCTTATAACGCTTGCCATCCGCCAGCAACTGACGAATACTCTTGGCAACCTGAGCCACTTCTTCCTTTTGGTTGACCACTTCCCAGACCTGCAAGGCTTGCTTGTCTTGATCAGTAACCTTCTCATCTACCGTACTAAAATCATGACGGCTCTCCAAAGACGACTAATACGTACAAAAGAAGGATTGCCCTCTTTGTCTGTCGTCACGTAGTCAGGTGTCACCTTATAAGTCTGAGCCAAAGTCTTCAGAAAATCCACTGAAGCCTGATAAACATTGCCATAAACAAAGTTAGCCCTATAAGCCTTTTTGACTGGCATAAGTTCCAATGACAATCTGGTGGCACTTATCATTTAAGAGGGTAACCAAAGCCTCCTCTTCAGCTGAGAAACGCGTAAAGCCATCAATGACCAAAACCGTGTTACCCAGTGCCTTATCCAGATGTCCTGAGGTAATTTCCTTGAAGAAGGCACTAAGTTTTGATTGATTATCAAAATCTCCTGCCAACAAGAGATCCTGAGCCGCACTGAAAATCCTGAGCAAATCCTCTTGCTTTTCAACCTGCTCCCGATGCTGCAAATCCAGAACCGTCATATTAGCCTGCTGCAACTCTTTGTAAAGGTCTACCAATTGATTAATAAAGTTACTATCCTTGCGCAAGCGGCCGTAAACCTTAAGCTCATCATCGCCCATATGCGACAACACCTTATAAAAAATCATGGCCAGACCAGTATCATCCAGCTGAGTTTTGGGGTTGCTCGTATTGAGAATGAAATATCTCGCCATCTGAGTAAAACGAGTCACCGTAATCTCAAAGGATGCTGACTGAGGCAGGTATTCCAAGACCTTACGCTCCTTCTCAAATGACAGGGCATTAGGGGCAATATAAAAGACCCTCTTTCCCTTTTGAGCATAGCTGGTTGCCTGCTCCGTCAGAATTTCTGTTAAATCCTGAGACATATCCGTATAAAGTAATTTCATAAGACGTCCCTTTCTTGTCTCTAAACCAGTTGTTAGGCTAAGCAATAATTGCCATTCATTTAGTGCTAACAACCACTAATCCTTGCTATTATAACACAGAATGAAGCAACAATCAGACTCCTCCCTCACCCCTTTCTCCTCCGATGTCCTAAGTTGTAGACATAAGCACAAGCACCACAGCAAAGAGCCCTCCTTTATGGACTTGTACCTAAAAAAAAGAGCCAAATCCTCTGATTTAGCTCTACATCTTTATTTAAAAATCAATTCCTGTTTGAAGAGGTAATCACCACTGCTTGTAATCAAATTGGCATCACTATACTTCCTAAGAATATCCTTAGCTGAGTGAAGGTTAAGACCTGAGGTCTTCTTCTGGTTTTCTTCCTGCATAATGGCATCAAGGTCAACTTTTTCTTCTTGCGTCCTATTTTCCATGACGAAATGGTAACTTCCATCCTCATTATGTCGATGAAAACTAAAATTGATTTGACTGACAGGGACCTGCTTACTCTCATCAATCGCATTACTAAAGAAAATGGACACCAGCAAGGTCAAGTCAACCACGTTCATGGTAAACCCTGAAATCTCCTCAGGAATATGACAAGTCACTGGAATATTACTACGTTTAGCCTCCATCATACGAGCCGAAAGAAGACTACGTAAGGGTAAGGACTGAATATTTTCTAGCTTAGGATTATCAATGACACGGAAACGTTCAAACTCCTTGGCACTCTCTCTAAGGACATTCTGGTACACCTGTTCGGCAAGAGCCTCTTCCTGGTCACGTACTTCCTCTGAAAATTGTTCCACAACCGTCTGATAAGACTGTCTGTATTGTAACAACTCATTGTAGAGAAGATCAATCTTTTGGTTGGCCTTGGTCAAACTATTCAAATGCCTCTTTTCCTCCATGGCCAAACTCTCTTCCAAATACTGCCTAGACAGTTGATTAAGATGGGCAATTAGGAAAATGAAAGCCACTGCGGACAAGAGAACCCAAAGCATCCGAAGTCTCAACTCCACCTCTGAAGAGTAGCCAGGGAACCAACTGTCTAAATTCACACTGAGATAGATTCCCAATAAATAAATGGCCATTGCTATAGCAACTCTTCTAGAAATCTGGAGGTTCTGGAAAGAGTCATCGCTATAGACCTTCCAACGCTTCAAATCCAAGCCCAAGAAACGGTCAAATACAAAATAAAGTGGCAAAATCAAACCGTAAGATAAGAGATAGAAAAGAGCATTAGACCCCACCTCAGCTACAGGGAGATTTAAGAGAAGGGAATAAAGAAGAGACCCAATAAACGATAAAGTAAATCTGACGTCACCACTGGAAACAAAGTATGAAAAGCATACTGGGTCACCGACCAGGTCTTCCCTTTAGCAAGAAAGGCCAAAATCATCAGGATAAAGACATCAAAAACCATAATCATGTTAGTAATATTATACTGAATGACTACATCTAACAGGGCTAAGGTCAAAAAGACCGTCCAGGAGATACGAATGTCTGTCATTCGTTTGAAAATGGCACAATTTATCGTCAGAGTTAAAATAAGCTGAATGGCTAGAAAGGCATCTGTATCATAGAGATTTAAAAAATTTATTCCCAAAAACGATTCAAACATCGAATCTCCTTTCTATATTTTTTTACAAGTCTTTAGTATTCAAATTGCTGTCTATAGATGAACTTATCATTCTTAAAGCTAAGTTTAGACTGAGGGTAACGCTCCATAATATCTTCGAGCTGCTCATTGATTGATAAGTGACTCTCATACGCCTCGTGGGGCGCCTCGGCACTATCTTGCGAAAGGGTTGTCTCTACAGAGAGGACCTGGACCTCACCTCTTTGGTAATAAGACATACGAACTAAACTATTTTCTTGACCATGAGCTCTCAACAAGGCATTGTCCAAGAAGGTCGTTAGAACAGCTGATAAATCCACCACATCGATATGAACTGGGGATATAGGGTCTGGAACCTCCATGATAAAATCAACGCCAACAGCATGAAACTCCATATACTTACTCTCAATGACGGAACGTAACAATTGAGAAAGCAGGTTAGAAATATCTGGCATAACCTTGCTGAAGGGAACCTCTTCATCAGATAGGTTCTGAGTGTCTCCCTCTTGACTAGTAGCCAGAACGGTTTTAGCCTTCTTAGGTACGACTACCTTAGGCACTCCATCACGGTATAGCTCCTGATAAAGATGGAGGATATGCCTACTAGATTCCTGTAAGCTCTGGAAATGACGCTCCTGCTCCTCTTTCAACTCCAGAAAAAAAGTTCATCCTTAATCCACTGGTTAGCATAGGAAACAACAATGAAGAAGGCTCCTGTTGCTAATAGAACGATCAACTTGGCATAATTGTTAACCACTTCCACAGGCCAGATACTAGCAAAGTAAGGCATGAAATCATTTAGAAGCCCGTATGAAAGAAAGGCAAAGCTAACCCCAATAACAATAGGGGTGAAGTGAATGCGTAAGCGCTCCTTTTCCTCGACCTGCAAATATTCATAACCAATAAAACGGTGAACCAAAAGGTAAAGAGGATAGGTAACTACCACACATATAAACTCCGTTAAAGATTCTGGAATACGGCTCATCAAGTCGGCTCCCAAAAAGTAAAGGAAAGACGATTAATGACAAGCCTCGTATAATGATATTGGTTGTCCCCAGGCATAAAAACTATTAAATACCGGCTCTATCCATGGCAAGTCTGGACGTTTGTAATAACTAAAACAAAATAAAATAAGAGGATTAAGTAAAAACTTGAATCCCATAGGAAGAAGAGGAGTCACAACAACTGACAAAAGACCACCTAATAAAAGTAGCCACCAAGAAATCTTGACCCTACCAGCTGCATGAAACATCAGATAATTGACAAAGAAAATCAAGAGCGTGTCTATAGATACCAGCCAATGAAAATCTTTAAAAACAGCAAGTAGCGATTCAATAATAGAAGTCATTCTTTTCCCCCTCTCCCTCTAATCTGATTTAAGAAACTTCCTCAAAAATCCCCTAGGAAGCCCTTTTTACAACACTACTCATTATATAGCTTTTTGTAAGTTTTCACAATAATTAATTTTCTAATAAAGTCTATAATACCTCTAAGAATCCATTTATTTATAGAAGATAGACTAACTATTAAATTAAAGTTACAAATGTAACATAAAAAGTTGAGACAATTTTATCTCAACTTTTTCATTAAAGACATATTCTTTTAGAAACTTTCTTTAGGTGACTAGGGACCTCTGCGACCTTCATAGAAGTTCCAAGACTTATTTTTAAACCTAAGATCTAGTCAGCCTTGTAGTAGAATTGTTTGGCGTCAGATTGTGCATCCCCTGATTGGGTCACTAGGATACGGTCTTTAGTATTATCTGAAGCATCAGGATTATTTCCTGACACATTCGGTAATGTCGTACCTTTCGGGATGAAATAGATTATTGCGCCATACATTCCTGTTCTTAGGCTCGCTCTCAGGTAGCCATTTTCAAGACTGGAATTAGCATTTTGAACCTCATAATCTGTTGGTGCAGTTACTTGATTCTTAGAAAATGTCAAACTACTACCATTCCCATTCTTCCAAGTCCCTTCGAGGCTTTGGAAGTTATTATCTTTGATAGCATTAACATCCATGCCTGTTTGCTCGGTCTTGGTTTCCGTTTTTGATTCTGTCTTAGCTTCTGATGAGCTTGATGATGACTCTGATGATTGTGAAGAACTTGAAGATTCTGAGCTTTCAGATGTGCTAGCACTAGAGTAATGCTTGAGCAACTCTTGGTAAGCCTCTTGCATGTCATCTGGTGCTACCTTATAGGTCTGAACAGCCTTCTTATCGTAATTACCCTTCCAGTAGTTCGTCACATAATAAACGGTACCGTTGGAGCCTAGAACGATTTGGTAAGAATCCTTATCTTGGTCAACCAAATCCTTATAGAGCTTGTTGTAGCCATTATAATTGCCACCAGTTTTGTCATCAGCTGAGAAGTCCTTAAAAGAGGGCTTTTTGTTCAGCAGCATCGTCTTCATACATAGCATGTTTCTTATCCTTCAAGGTATAAAGACGGAAGGATGATCTTGGACTATAGTCTGCGGTCTTACCACTATTGTCATTAATCCCTAAAGCAAAGGAATCAACCGTGTTTTTATAATCCTTGAAATCATAGTTTGAGACTTCCTTGCCATTGATGATACCACTCGGAACACCAGTAATATGTTCATAGCCATCCGCATTGATGAGATTAGCAAGGATGGTAATCGTTTGGCTGCTACCTTTTTCCTTAGGTGCCTTAAATGACAGGAAGGTTGGACTACCATCATTGACCTTGGTGATACTGTCAAAGCTGCTTTGAACTAAAACAGCATCCTTGGCATAATCAGACTGATAGAGCCATTTCCCAAAGGCTTCCGTGATAGACTTAATGTCCTCAGTCGAATAGTCTGCAATATAAGTAGTTTCCTTATCACCATTGACATCGGTCTTAGTCTTGATATCTGCATTTGGCTTATTTGGATCGTTAGAAGACGATTCTGAGCTTGCATCGCTACCTGAGGATGAACTACTTGATTCCAAAATATCCTTAATAATGCTTTTAACTTGGCTACTTGAAGAACTAGACGAGGTCTCGCTAGACTCAACGACTTCAGAACCTCCCTCAACCTGAGTATAGGTCTGATTCAGTCATTTCAACCTTCGCATCTCCTCCAGGTACCATACTTGGTGTGATACGGATAGTACCGTCTGAGCTACCGTTAGTTCCAGGCAACTTAAAGCTCAAAGAACGGTCTTCCCCGGATTGAGCATTAGCCTGATAAGTATCCCCGGTCTCCGTATTTTTTTGACTTCGTATTTGTCTCCCTTGATTTTACGAACTTCAAAACGCACCTTGTTCCCAGTATTCTTATCGACAACGGTTGTGGCATAAACTCTTGAAGACGATGTGAAAGCCGTGCTCTGAGTGTATTTTCCAAGTACCATGAAGACCAAAAAAGACAAGCAAGGCCAAACCGATAAACTTTTTATGTTTAAACTGTTTCATGAGGTCCTCCTAGATAAATAGATAGCCAACAACATAGCCAAAGAGAGCAATACAAATCAAGAGCAAAATTTCTAAAACTAAAAACCAGCTAAACTTGAGATCTCCCAAACCAACCTTAGACAAAACTTGTCTGAATTTAGAATTTTTCTGTCTGCTCAAGCCACTAGAAAGGGCAAAACCAGTCTTAGCAGCTTCAGCAACTTCCTTATCACTTGGCTTGCGACCATGCTGCACTTGGAAGTCAATCAGCCATTCATCATATTGTTGCATTTATTTCTCCTTCTTCTGAAGTGTGACGAAAAAGAGTAGGGCATAAACTAGGCAATGAAGCACCAAGGCCCACCATTGACCCCAGAATTTGCCTGTAGACCCTTGAAAGGCCTCCAACTGGCTCTTAGGGACTGGTACTCCGTACTTAGCCAAGCTCGATGGCAAGTCTGACAAGTCACTAGAAATCCCAAAAAGCTTGTGGCCATAACCTAGATAGACAAATTTTTGTACCCAATCAATCGCTTTTGGCAAAGATAGGATAGTTCCCGACAATGAAAATTGCATGATACCCACAATGACTGCTAGGATAACAGAGGTAATCTCAGATTTGCCAACTAAGGCTGAGATAAAGAGGGCAATGAAATGCGAAGCCAAGAAAACCAGAAGCACTGTAATCCCAACTTCCCAACGGTAGGAACCAAAAATATGACCAGCGTCTGGAAATTCTTTGTCAAAGAACTTACTAAAGACAGAGTAAGATAGGATAAAGACAATGGTTTCCAAAACGGCAAAGAAGGCGTGAATCCCCATACTAGCCAAGGCGAAGGCTGAACGACTCAAACCTGAGAAAAAGTCACGGTTGAGGACCGAGCGTTCCTTAGAAATATAAATACTGTTTTGAACCACAATCAAGAGACTGGTTGAAAAAAGCAAGAGAAAGAGGGTCATTCGAGTTGTTTCGAAATCTTTCAAAAATCCCTTGTCTTGGATATAGAGGATTAAGCCTTCGAAAGCGACAATGCCCAGAAGAACCTTCACAAAATCCATGTAGTGGTGTTTAAATTTATACCAACTTAATCGTAATGCTGCGTTCATAAGTCTCCCTAAATCTTGTAAATACGTGTTGAAGCATTGAGCTCTTGGTAGACATCTGCGATATTCATATCCATATATTTACGAATCATATAAGGATCGCTAGTCTTGTATTCCAAAAGCAACTCTTCATAGGTTCCTGCAAATGTCGGACGTCCCTTAGACAAGAAGATGATCTTGTCAAAAATAGCCAAATTTTCTGTATTGTGAGTAATAACCACAATAGACTTGTTAGCTGATTTAGCCAAGATTTTCAAGGTACGTAAGAGATTACGGTCACTAAGAGCATCCAAGCCTGAAGACGGCTCATCAAGGATAAAGTAGGGACTAGGGCTAAGAAGCTCGATACCAATGGAGACACGACGTTTTTTGCCCACCAGAAAGCTCTGAAATCTTCTTGTTTGCAAATTCCGTCAACCCTAAATCATCCATTATCCCTGCAATGCGATGCTTTTTAGTCAGCTTACCACTTCCTTTCAGATGATGGTCCGCATAAAAATCAAAGGTCTCAGATACCTTGAGGTACTCACGTAGGAGATTTTGTTGGGGTACATAGGACCAAGAGCGTGAACCAGCAGTCACAGGTTTGCCATTTTCTAAAATACGAAATTGTTGGCAGGTTGGTTTAAGCTGGCCTAGGAGAATCTCTGTTAAAGTTGTTTTCCCTGAACCAGAGGCACCCAAGATACCGACAACTTGACCAGTCTCCATAGTAACATCCAAATCTGTAAAGAGCTGGTTATCATTTCCCTTATATTTGAAACAGATATGTTCAAATGTTAATTGATTGGTTTCCATTAATATCTCCTAAGACATAAGTAACATCAAAGCCACAATTAGAATGGCTCCGATAATAAGAACGATGACATTGATATTGAAGAAGAGAATCAAGCTTAGTAGAATCACAAAGGCGAAGGCCGCAAAGAGGTAATTTTTAGAGATGACTCTTTAGTCTGAGTCACCGCAACAGGTTCAAAAGGGATTTCCTTTTTACCTGTTACATTGCTAGCATCAGTGGTCGTCCCCTTTTCAGCTTCCAATGCCTTTCTCTGAGCCTGTCTGAGTTTTCGGTCGTATTGTAACTTCTCATGGTCTGAGAAAAAGATTGAGCGAATCGTGTAGAGCTCACTGCGCAAACGCTCACCTTCTTTATCCAAGGTACCATTTGTCCAGAGCTCCTCCAGCTCTTCACGTAAAAAGGAAAGTGCCACGAAACAATCTTGAGCCGACATCTCTGGAGAGATACGGTTACTGACCTCTCTTAAATAGGTTACTTCCTGTCCTGTCTCTGTATCAATTGCTTTGTAGTAGTCTATCATGAGATGAATTTAGCAAAAATAGCTTGAAGTTCTGACAAGTCTTCCTTAACCACTTCTTGGGTTTGGTTGACTTGTGCATTGACTGAAAAGCGTGCCACAACAGTATTACTTCGAGGATCCGATACTGTTACGGTAACAATTTGTTCAGAATCAAAGGCATAGGTGACTTGCGCCAAGAGCTCGCCTTTCTGACGAGGTTGTGGCACTTGTCCTTCTACTTGTCCCAAAATCTTCACAGCAAATGGATTCTCGTAATTTCCTTCTGTGATACGAAGCTTGAACTTGCTCTGTCCATCCACGACCGCAAAGAGATCCTTAGTAACAGCCAAAGGCAAGACCGAGTTACGTGGAACCACGACACTATTATAGTAGTCACCCACAAAGCTGTAGTTCTTATTTGGATTTTTCTTGAAGAGCAGACCAATTCCCTGTGAGGTCACATCCTTAACAACTACTCTATCTGTCTCAGTTGTCTTACCATCCTGGTGTTCAGAGAAGCTAACCTCATTATTGACGATAAGGTCGGCCAAAATAGATGCCCCCTGTGCCACGATAGTGTCTGGATTAAGGTCAAACTTAGGTTCCAAACCACTCATCAAACGAATCATCTGACGAATCATTGGCATACGTGTTGACCCACCCACAAGGAGAATATGATCAATCTCTTCCCATTTCAAGCCAGATGCTTGAAGAGTAGACTGCACCTTGATTTCAGTATCTTTGAGGAGGTCCAAGGTAATTTCATTGAAAATCGCTTGAGTAATCAAGACACCGTAACCTTGACCATTGACATAGTGCTCATAGAGAGCTTGGTCATTCACAGACAGACTAGTCTTAATCTGCTCAGCCTTATATTGAAGTTGAATTTTTTCCTTCTCGGAAAGGTTAGTCATATTGACCCCTTGTTTTTCCAACTCCTGCATGATGTAGCCCACAAGACGCTTATCAAAGTCAATCCCACCAAGGCGTGAATTCCCATCAGTTGCCAAAATATCATAGGCATGATCAGCCACGCGCATGATGGTAACGTCAAAAGTTCCTCCACCTAGGTCAAAGACCAAGACATTGCCTTGGGCATTTTTAGTGTGGGCATAGGCAATGGCCGCAGCTGTAGGCTCATTGATAATACGCAAGACATTAAATCCTGCAATACGACCAGCATTCTTAGTTGCCGCACGTTGATCTGACGTAAAGTAGGCAGGCACTGTGATAACAGCATCCTTAATACCATCTGCTTGCCCCATCTCTGACCAACTACATAAGCACGCTTGCGAAATTCATTCAAAACCAAGGCAGAAAGAATAATGGAATTGACACGTGTGTGGTCTGGTGTATCACTAGCAATCGGACGACCAATATCACGTTTGAAGTCAAATTTAAAGTTTTCTGTACTTCCGATTTCTGTCCCACGTTCAATGGCTTCCTTACCAAAAGACACATGGTTTTGTCCACCAATATTTGAGAAATAAACCGCTGAACGTAAGACCTGATCGTCATTCGTCCCCATCGGAATAATCTCTGGCATATCTTCACGAACAACAGCCATAACGGAATTCGTTGTTCCTAAATCAATACCAATCGCTTTTTTTCTCATAACAATTTCCCTTCCAGCCTCATTTTGAGTTTACTTGACTATCGCTCCAAGCAGGCATCTGCTTAGATTGTCTCCATGCATCGCTGTCACATAAAACTCCAAAAGAGTAAAGTTATTCCAGTCTAGTTTTTTCACTATACTATAGTATCACAAATAAAGAGACTATAAAACAGGAAAAAAGGGGGTAGGACCGAACAACTTTTTACAAATTGTTCCTTGTCCCACTCCCTTGAGTGTCAATCAATCTGATAGATTGGATGAACTTATAAATACAGAGGATATGATCTTCCTCATTGTCATGTTTAGAGCAACTTCTCTCCTAACTTAATCAATCGAACTCTCACCAACATAAATGATTTCTAAATTCCCCAAGGAAACATCCCCTTTGATGTAGAAGTCCTTGCTAGTCAAGTTGCTAGGATTTTCCTCATGCTGTACAGCTGAGAGAGAATTATCCACATTCACATGTACTCGCCAATCACTAGGCACATAGAGACTAAGACTTCCAAGAGAAACGTCCACATCAAACTGGGCAGATGGCCCCTCAATACGGCAATTATCAAAATAGACGGAAGCCTGTCCTAAACTAACATCTGCACTCCCATGCGTAAATTGCTGGTCATTAAGATACTTGGTCACTGATGAAAAAGTGACATCAATATCATTTCCTCCATTATTAGCGTCTGAACCAGTTACACCCAATCCAAAACGATTCTTTGTTTTACCAGAAGAATTGAAGAGAATGTTCAAACCAATAACTGCAAGAACAGAAGAAAAATAACGACCGAATTAGATACTGGAAGAAAATGGAACTGTCCATTGAGTGAAAAAAGAGCCACAATACCATAGGCGAAACCAAGACCAAAATGTCGCTTCAAAAGACTAGAAAGAGATAAAATAGCTAATAAGACCACCCAGGCCAACATCCAAATACTAATTTCCCATTTTATAAAGTAGTCTTGTACAATTACCAAAGCTGCCAAAAGGATCAAGAGGATCCCAATTAATTTCTTTCTCATTATCTTACCTCATTTCGTTTAGTCGTTCTTTTAAAACTTGATAGTAGCGTCTTGATACATGGACCTGCTTGTGGGTCTGATAGAAATTCACCGTGCTGGTCCCTGAAAAGACTTCTCCAAAGAATAAATCTGCTTAGCATTAACAATCGTCGATTTGGAAATCCGACAAAAGGCAATCGGAAGCAACTCTTCCAATTCGTAGAGTTTTTGCTTCACCTCATAAGCCTCATCCTTAGTATGACCATAAATTTTCTCCCCGTCTGTTTCAAAAAAGAGAATATCTGCCAAATCTAGAAAATATTCACTGCGATCCTTGTAAAAGGCTAAGGGAACTAACTTTTGCTTTAGAATAGACTCTTGGAGCTGGGCTAATTCCTGTGTTAACCGAGGAGCTCGAATCAGGATTTCAGGCTCATCCATGGATGGGTCTAATTCGATTCTAACTTTCATAAGACTCCTTTCCTGTCCTTTTGATGGTTCCATTATAACAACTGATTTACACAAAACAAGGCCTTTTGGGTAAGTGGCACAGTTTAGCCCCTAAGAGGTAAAAACAGCCAAACAAAAGAACCTGGCAATTGCCAAGTTCTCCTTTTTAGTGTGGAGGACTAACCTCCTATTTGTAATCTGTTCAATGCTAACTAACTGAGAAAGTAACTGTTATTTCACAGTATCTTCACGACTCACTTTTTGTGATTCACCAGCCTTACCATTGATACGGTAGTCGCTGTAGTTAGAACCACTACTGCTAGAGTCACTATCGTCACCAACATATTCCACATTACATGACCAAGAGATTTTATCCTTGATATCTCCTGATGACTTGAATTTCGAATCATAACCATAATAGAAATCATAAACTGCTGTGAAGGTCACCTTGAAGTTCTTCTCACCAGTCTGAACGACTTCTGTGACGTCAACGTCTGAGAAAGAAATACTATCAGCAGCACGGTTTTTAGCACCCGTAGTGTTTCTATCAATATCAGCCGTTACATCCTTGTACATGGTATCATCAGTACCATTAAGAAAAATGTCGGATACACCATCTGGTGTCGTGTTGTGATTAGAAGCGTAGCTGCCAAATTTACCGTAGGCAGCAGTCAAGAGACGATCTGCCGTATCACGATCAAGAACACCATCAGCATCTAGAGTCACCGTTTGACCTTCAGAGATTTTCTTAATAGACAATGTCTCTGTCTTGATAGAGCTACCATCTTCGAAATTCTTCTTGACATAAACGGCTGATGATCCAGCTACTGCTACCTTGTTAACATCTAGTTTCCCTGAGTTAAGGGTTCCAATCTTAGTACCACCAACATAGAGGTCTCCATCCTTAAGATTAGACTTAACAGTAAAGCTGAGATACTCTACTGAAAGATTGACTTCTGTTTTAGAGGTCACATTTTCCTCAGATGAGACAGTGATATCTTGATCATTAACCTTACCAGAAGCCACAAAATTGTAGGTCCCTGGATAGAGATGATTCAATTTAGCCGTGTAGTTATTGCCATCTGTAGTCGCATAAGAAACCCCGTTAATAGTCACATTCAAATCAGCTGTATTAACGGTCAAATCAACCGTTCCAGGATCTACCACGATCTCCACTTAGGAAAAATAAGGAACTGACGCCCAACCTTTTGCATATACGTTCGCCAGACATGAGTTGGCTCTTGCTATAGGCTTGTGTACTTTTAGTGTCTGTGTACTTGACTTCGGATGTTTTAATTTCCTTTTTAGTATCAGACCATACTTGGTATTCCAAGCTATCTTTAAAGCTCTTCTTAGCTGCTGCTTCATAACGCTCTGCTACTTGGCCACGTGAGTAGTAGTAAGAACCAAAGCCGTAACCAGCAAGTGCCAAGACTGCTGCAACAACACCAGCAATAATCAGGATTTTCTTCCCTTTAGCCATGGCAGGCTTGGCTGGTTTCGCAGCCTTACCATCTGAGATAAACTGATGGATAGTTGATACATCATAACCTGAAGACTTACCAAGTAGGAATTCCTCAGGAAGAGGCTGACGTCCAACATAGGTTTTAAAAGCCTTCATCCAGATAGCTTGTGCTTCTTTAGAAGCAGCCTCTGAATTTTCTTCAGCTTGACCTTGATTAGCTTGAGATACTGGTGCAAGCTCCTCAGTTTCTAAAGGAGTCGTTTCCTCTTCGTCACTCAGCGGTACATCTTCAAACACTTCCTCGGCAACGTCATACTCATCAACTTCTTCTGTTGATTCAGAAGGAGTGGCTTCTTTGTCCAAGCCCATTGCCGTAATGCCTTTAATAGCCTTTAAGTCAAAGTCTGCTTTCTGGCCTTCTTCAATCTCCAAGGCATGGGGCGGACGACCAACTGCCTTTTCAAATAAATCAATCCACTTTTCTTTTGTTGCCATAAAGACTCCTATAAACTTACTTTTTCAAAAAATGCTAGAGGTTTACTTAGATTAGAATAGAAGACCTACTGTAAATGACGACATGATAGCAAATACGATTGCAAACAAGATTGACAAAATCACACCATTCAAAAGTGCTGCCAAGATCATTTGATAGAACTTTATCAGCCTTCCACGCTGTTGTTACAGGAACAATTGTAAAGAGATTAGCAATTGCAAATAAGAAGTAAACAACATAGAACAAGAATCCTGGGAAGGCAACAAGTCCAATAGCTCCCAACAAGATTGTTACAAGCAAGATTGGCAAGGCCAATGATGTCAAGCGACCAAAACGGTCAAAGCTATTCAAGAAAGTAGTCTCAGGATCACGGAAGATGGCCTTACGTGTTACAAATCCTGCCAAGATAAAGGCAAAGATAAAGAGGAAGGCAGCTAGGATACTTGCAAAGAAAGCTCCAAAACCAATGCTAGATGTATGACTTGAAAATGAAGATGAGTAACTATCTGTTCCATAAGAACCAAACATACTAGACAATGCATTTGTTGTTGATACAACTGGGCTAATAAATTTACGTGCCACAGCGCTCAAGATTGCAAAGAAGGCAAGTCCAGTGAAGAGTGACAAGAAGATATAGTTAAGCCAACCATTGTGTTTCCCATAATCTGTCATGTCAGCTGGACGACGCCATGCATTAAGCAACCATGTCCAGTAGTTTTTGAAAGTTGTCGCAAATGCTGATGGTTGTGCTGGAACAACTACGGCTTGGCCATTGATAAATTGAACGTTTTGACCTGGTTGAAGAGGTTGAGCGTTAGCAAAAGCTGCTTGTTGACCAGCTTGAGCATTGGCAAAACCAGCTTGTGGTTGCGCCGCTTGATTTGGTACTCCTTGTACTGGAGCAGTTTGAGCGCCCGCAAAGGTTGATTGAGGTTGTGCTGCCTGAGCATTTGCAAAAGGAGCTTGCGCTTGTGCGTCTTGTGCACTCGCAAAAGTCGGCTGTGGTTGCGCTTCTTGGGTACCAGCGAAAGTTGGCTGTGGTTGCGCCTCTTGGGCACGAAAGTCGGTTGTGGTTTTCTTGGGCACTCAGCGAAAGTCGGTTGTGGTTGCGCTGGTGCTTCTTGTGTTGGAGCAGTTTCTACTGCTGGTGCATCATCTTGGAACTCACCAGCTGCAAGTGCTGCTGCAATTTCTTCTTCAGTCGCTGAACGACCATTGATGGCTTCAAAAAAATCTAACCAATCTGCTTTAGTCATAACAATCTCCTTAAAAATACATAGAATGACTTCATTTTATCACAAATAAAGCCATTAATAAATGTCATTTTTATTAGAAAAAGGTTCGGAGCAAGCTGTCCAAACCTTTATATCTTCTTATTTACTTCTTTGTAGGGATTTTTGAATCTGACGATCTAGCTCACGTTTAATGTGTGGTTCTGGTGCAAATCGCTCTTCCCAATCACTTGGTTTAAGAATTTTGTGGGTCACGGGATCAAAATGAGCCTTGCCATCTGGGAAAATTTTCCCCATATTAGCCTCATGAACGGTATCAAAGAAAGGCTTAGGATCCACCCCCATAAGAACAAATGAACCATAGGTCAAATAAAGCAAGTCTGTCAAAGCATCCACCTGACCAACCATCGTTGACTCTGAGTGCTCTTTAGAACTAACTTTGAGGGCCGCCTTATCAAGAGCAGCATGCAAATCCAGAACAGCCTGACCAAAGACACGCTTGTCCCCACCTGATGAAGCATAAAGAAATTCGACGATTTCTTCCAACTTGAAGTCCGCACGGTGACTAGCTTCCTCAATACCGTAAACACGAGGCATGTCGTTAGTTGAGCCATCCATCAAATGGTGGAAATCCTTAACCTTGTTGAAGTTGTCATCATCACTGGTAAATGAATTTTCTGTCTCAAAATGAATCAAACCGTAGTGTGACAAGGCTTTGGCAATCCCATTCTGGTTATTAGTATCAGTGACATGGGTAGCCTGGTCTTTCAGCTCGTCTTCACCATTACCCATGGCAACACCAATGCCGACGCCAGACAGCATTTCTAGGTCATTTTCCGAATCTCCGAAGGCCATAACCTCACTGAGTTCGAAACCAAAAACCTCACCTAGATGAGCGATACCTTTCAACTTAGATTGGTCCGCTGAAATAATATCGGCTGAATAAGGGCTTGAACGGGTAATCTTCACATGAGGAAACTTTTCTTCAATATCTTCTGTTTCCCCCACCGTCGCTACCATAACCACCTGATAAATAGGCTCACGCATGATAGTCTTAAGAGTCTCAATACTTTGTGGCTTGAAACGACGAATCAAAGACTTGAAACTACGTTCCACCAGCTTAGCCCAGGACTTAGGGACAATACGGCTGACGATTTGTCCAAACTTACTCGTTCCCATACTAATAATATTGGAACCAACAAGACCTGTGCTAGTCCCTAGAGAAATCTCTCTACGGTGCTTGGTGGCATAGCGAATCAAGTTGTAGACTGTTGATTTAGGGAGCTGATTTTGATACAGGACCTTGTCATGAGTCAAAATATATTGACCATTATAAGTGACTGCAAAATCCAGACCCAGATTGTCCATGAAAGGCTGAACAAATCCTGGACCACGACCTGTTGCCAAACCAACCAAGATACCATCTTCCTTCATTTGACTGATAGCTTTTTTGGTTGAACTTGACACACGTTTTCGGTCATTTAGAAAAGTCCCATCAATATCAAAAAAGACTGCTTTAATGGCCACAGAACTCCCCTCCTTCTAACATATTATGCTAAAATAAATTATAACATATAATATAATGGTGAGTAATATAAATGAAAAAAAAAATCCTAGTCCTTCACACTGGAGGAACAATTTCCATGTCAGCGGATAATGATGGCAAGGTCAGTCAAAACGCTGATAATCCCATGAACCATGTGGGGCTTGATTTAGACAATTTAGAACTAACCGTTCTCGATTTTCTTAATATCCCTAGCCCACATATCACACCCTACCACATGCTGGATATTTACAAAAAAATCAAGGAAACAGCTGGGCAATATGATGGTGTGGTCATCACCCACGGAACAGATACTCTGGAAGAGACAGCCTACTTCCTAGACACCATGGCCGTCCCTGAGATTCCAATCGTCCTAACTGGTGCCATGCGTTCGTCAAACGAACTAGGAAGCGACGGAGTCTATAACTATCTCTCAGCCCTACGTGTTGCTAGCGACGACAAGGCCGCTGACAAAGGAATCCTGGTCGTGATGAATGATGAAATCCATGCAGCCAAGTATGTGACTAAGACCCATACCACAAACGTGGCAACCTTCCACACACCAACTCATGGTCCACTAGGCATCATCATGAAGCATGATATCCTCTGGTTCAAAACTGCTGAGCCTCGTGTTCGCTTTGACTTGGAACAAATTACAGGAACAGTACCAATCATAAAAGCCTATGCTGGAATGGGGATTGGAGATGGTATCATCAGTCTCCTAGACCCTGAAAAGATTGACGGCGTGGTTATCGAGGCACTAGGTGCTGGAAACCTCCCACCATTAGCCGCAAGAGAAATCACAAAACTGATGGAAAAAGGTGTTCCTGTTGTGCTCGTTTCCCGCTGCTTCAACGGTATCGCCGAACCTGTCTACGCCTATGAAGGCGGGGGAGTCAAACTCCAAGAAGCTGGCGTTATGTTTGTTAAAGAACTCAATGCACCAAAGGCTCGCCTCAAACTCCTCATCGCACTCAGTGCGGGACTGGAAGATCAAGAATTGAAAGATTATATCGAGGGATAAGACATGAAACTTAGTATTGAAGCAACCGATAAATTGAAAAATAAAGATTTCCACTATGAGCTAACAGTCTCAAAAACACATATCGCCATGGTCTGTGGCACCATGCTAGCCAGTCTAGCCTTGGTCGCATGGTTGAAGAAAAAATAAAAAAAGCTTGAAGCAGGGTCACTATAGAAGTGACTGAACTGCTTCAGGCTTTTAAGTTTTCTTCGTCTGGTCTATATTCAAGAATATCTCCTGGTTGGCAATCTAACTCCTTACAAATAGCATCCAGAGTCGTAAAACGGATTGCCTTAGCTTTGCCTGTCTTAAGAACCGAGAGATTGGCTGGGGTAATACCAATACGTTCTGCCAGCTCACCCGAGCGCATCTTCTTCTTGGCAAGTTCAACGTCCAAATTGACAATAATCATAAGCCCTCCTAAATCGTATACTCATTTTCCTCAGCAATGGCATTAGCCTTGGTCAAAATCATAGCGACAGCATAGAGGACAAAGCTAACTAGCAAATAACTGATGTTAAAGAAACTATAACTATGGTTGCCTGTTCCAAATGTAAAGATACCATTATTGATAAAGGCCCCAAGAACTAGCAAATGTGCTGACCAACGAACCAACTTAGCATTTTTAGCGATGAAAATATCAGAACGATAAAGATTAATCAGAAAGGCACGTAGACACAACAAGAAGCCTATGTTGACTGACATACGAAGGAAATCAATGGTTGCTGTAAAAAGTGTCAGACTAGTGCTAGTACTTTTCACGTTAACTCCTGAACCAAGAAGCATACGCAAACCTTGTTGTAAGAGTCCTTCATGACCAGTCAGGATAAAGGCATCATTAAGAATGGTAATAACAAGACTTAAAAAGCCCGCAAAAAGGAGGACATTGACAAATAGGAGAATACTACGTAGACGTTTCTGTTCTTGCGTTTCCTGGCGACTTTTGGCACTTTTGGCAGATCTCCAACCATAATAACTAGAGCCAGCCAAGGCTAGGATGATTAAAAAATAGAATAAGATAGTTGTCATGTGTTACCTCGATTGTAAATTCATTGTGATTTCTTTAAGCATAGACTTGAAAAAGCCAAGGTGCCTATAGGAGACCTTGACCTCGTTCTAAATCATTAGCTAACTATTAACAGTATCAATTATATCGAATATCAATATAAAATACTAGTTTTTAGATAAGATTTTACTACTTTTCAAATAAGAATTATTCAATTATTTGACCGCTGTTTGTCCCTTTACGAAGACGAATCGCATCACAAGCTAGAGAGACCAAGAAGAGCCAGACTGATGTACTAAAATCCATTACAAGGTGATTAGTCATTCCCAACTGCAGGAAGATATTCAAGGCTGATGGCACAAAGGTTAAGAGGGCAACCTTTTTCAAGAAAAGAGAGAAATCTTCTGTCCAAAGTGCCTTCCAAGTAAAGGATTTAAGTTCTTTACGAAGGAACCAAATCAAGGCAAGATAGAAGGCAAATTGTAGCTCTGCGACCAGCCAGTAACCCCAACCAGAAAGGTAATGAACCTCAGCACCTGGGAAAAGATTAGTCACATCCACAAAAGGAAGGATAAGTAAAGCAAGCATTGCAAGACCGTAGATTGCCATAAGAAGAATAAGAACTGCGTTGATGATTGATTTAAGTGTTTTCATGATAAGTATTTCCTCTATTAAATAGTTTTTGGTATATAATTTCTCTGATACTGTCAATAAAGTTCATTCTATCACGATCTGCTAAACTGCCCATAATTAAAGGCAAAGCAAGTGTAGATAAGGCACCGATAATACTTAGAATTAATCCTACTATAAATAAAAAGTACTCAGGTATAAGAAAGCGTCTAATTTGAGATAATACTGAAGAACTTTTTTTACTCTCCATAATAGTACCTCAACCCACTAATACTCAAGTCTACTGTAAAAATATAAAGAAGCAATATACAAAATTGCATAGTAGACTACAAATAATAACATAATAAGTAATATACTACTATTAAAAAGACATATGACCTAACACATTAACATAACCGTTCGGAAACACATATTTTAGCGAAGCAAGTTGTGGAGCTATAAAAGGAAAAAAAAGTGCAAAAATAACTCCTACAAGCATAGTGAATCCATTTGTCAAGATAATTGATGCCAGACTGGCAACTAATAAACACAACAAAAACACCAAAATAGTCCCTAAAATACTAATTACCGTATACTGTACATCATCAATTTTGGAAGGCCAAAACCTACCTGATGTATATGGTTTATGAACCAAATAAACATAATAAGTAAACAATGATGAAAAGAAAGTTATTACTATATACAATATTTGAAACAATAAAATCGCTCCTAACTTTGCATTTAAAATAACTTTTCTACTAATATCTTTGTAAAGATACATAATACCACTTGTAATTTCATCCCTAAAATCGTACTTACAATATAAATAAAAACTACTAATGGCAAGGTCATTTGGTACTGAGTAAATAAAACTGCACTAAAAAACTCTAAAAAGCTTAGTGACCCTACTGGGGCGCTCAATTGCATAAAATTGGTATTAAATAATCCTACAACAATTAATAGCATTGGGAAAGCTAAAAGCTAACGCAATTTTTAATTCTTTTTTCTTCAACAATGCTTTAAAAAAAAGGTAATGTTAAGTAATTCATTCCTATTCCTCCACAAATAATCTTTCTAAACTATCCTTTTAGATAAAACATTATTAATTAGCTTAGCAACTGCAAGTTGTTCCAAGATACTATTTAATGCTTCATTATTTACAGAATTATCAATTTCAATATTATTTTCACTATACTTTAAGCTATATTTTTTCACAAGATTCTCTATCAAATGATTATCTTCATCTCTGAAAATCTCATTCAGCTCTATTATAATACTATTTTGCTCCGTACTGATTTTATCATCAATTATCCCTGATTCAATGAAAAGATAACGTGTACACAAGTCTTCTAATTCTGCTAACTGATGACTAGATATTATCATTGATGTTTTATTAACTTTTGACCATTGTTTTAAAATTTCCAATAAATTTTTAACACCGATAGGATCTAAACCCACAAAAGGCTCATCTAACAACACAAATTGAGGTTCCGTAACAAGAGCCAATGCTAAAGCAGTTCTTTGTTTCATACCAAAAGAAAAAAATCTATAGGTTTTCTATCTTTAGCTTCACAAAGTCCGACTAATTTCAGTATTTTTTTCGATATTATCTTGATACTGTTCTTTCTTATGAATTTTAAGATATAACTTTAAGTTTTCTTCAGCACTAATTTGTGGAAAGAATACAGGTTCTATCATGATTCCAAAATCTTTAAGAATATTATCTTCTTTAAAAATGTCCCTACCATTAAAAAAAACATTCCCTTCTGTAGGATTTTGAGATTTTGCTAATATTTTGAGCAAAGTACTCTTCCCTGAACCATTTTTACCTACTAAACCTATAATATCTCCCTCTTCAATCGTAAAAGTAGCATTTTCTAAAGAATAAAAAGCATTACCCTTATATTTTTTCCTAACCCTTTAACTTCAATTATTGCCATTTTTCTTCACCATACGTTCCATAACTTTTATACTAATATACTCTACCAAGAAATAAAGTAAGGCTACAAATACAATTTGAGAAGGCTCAATTAAACTATTATTTATCTTGATATACATTTCTCCACTTGTTATTGTATTTTTTTTTGAATAAAACTAGTCCAGACACTAGAACCTTTTAAAAATAGCCCTATAATAATGTAAGCAATTAAAGAGATTGCTGGAAAAAAATTCATCAATATCTTGCTTTTGGGCTAGGAAGTTAAGCAGTTCTGTGCTAAACTGAGTCATAGGAATAAATCTCTTTCTAGTAATGTTTCGCAACTCTACTATAACGGATTTATTCCTTTTGTGTTTACACAACTTATTTTACACTATCATTTCTCTTTTTCCGAATAAGATTATCTTTATCGAAAACTTATTATCGTTTATCGATAATTATATATTACACTCTTTATTTCTCCTTGTCAACAACTTTTATCGTTTTTCGATATTTTTTATCTAAGATTCAAAAAATAGAAAAACCAGCTAAGAAAAATCTTAACTGGTTACCTTACTTATGTTAATCACCTAGACTGGTCATACTTCCGTCTAGACTTGTTATGATTTTAAGAAGAGGGGTTCTACGTTATGAAAAAAAAAGGAAAAAGGGATTTTGGAAAATGAGGGATGAAAGTTGTAGAATATGGGTAAATTTAGCCTCTTCCTGGCATCAATATTAGTTTTGATAAACCTTAAAGTCTTGAGGATGCTTTTGGAAATTTGGGTTGTATGTTACTTTAATTTTTACTGTCATTGTTGTTTCCTCCTTTTTAGGAATGGTTTGGCCTAGCCAAAACGTTTTATTATCAAAACCTATCTCGTTTTGATTTTATTATAGGATCTCTAACTTAAAGAAAGCTTGTAATAAGCTTGAAGGAAACTTAAAACTCTCAGTGAGTTCACTGAGAGTGCTTGTGTTTATATCATGGATAAAATAAGATAAAACCTGCAAAATAAAATATAAGACCTATCAGTAGAAGAAAGAAGAGATGAAAGATAGCAAAAAATCGAGTTTTAACCGCTTCTTTTTCATGGGTTTCCTCCTCAGTCAAACTCAGCTTGCCTTCTCAAATGTGCTTCTAGCACCTGCCAAGTAGGATTTTCACGCCAGTTAGGGTCAGATACAATTTGGCTGGCCACGCGCCTTGCTTCTTCTAGGATATTATAGTCTTCCACAATGTCAGCCACCTGAAATTCAGGAATACCTGACTGCCGTGTCCCAAAAATCTCTCCTGAGCCACGCATTTTAAGGTCCTCTTCTGCTAGAACAAAACCATCCGTAGTCTCACACATGGCCTGCATGCGTTTTTTACCGATATCATTTTTAGGATTAGCCACCAATACACAGTAAGATTGCTTGTCGCCACGACCTACACGGCCTCGAGGCTGGTGAAGCTGGCTAAGTCCAAAGCGGTCGGCATCCATAATGACCATAACTGTAGCATTTGGCACGTTAACCCCTACTTCGATAACGGTGGTTGATACTAAAATCTGAGATATTTTGTTCTTAAAGTCCTGCATAATTTGGTCTTTTTCATCATTTTTCATGCGACCATGCATCAGAGCCACCGTAGCTGAATCTCCAAAGAACTCTGTGAGTTCCTGATGAAGGGCAACAGCATTTTTTAAATCAAGAGCCTCAGACTCTTCAATCAAAGGTGAAATAAAATAGACCTGAGCATCTTTTTCCAACTCGCCCTTAATCCAAGTCAATACGGTATCTAGTTGCTCATGTTTAACCCAACGGGTAATAATGGGCTTACGTCCAGCAGGCATCTGGTCAATGATTGACACATCCATCTCCCCAAAGGCAGTGATCGCCAAAGTCCTAGGAATAGGTGTCGCTGTCATCATAAGGACGTCAGGATTGTCTCCCTTCTCGCAGAAAATACGACGTTGATTAACCCCAAAACGGTGCTGCTCATCAGTAATGACCAGCCCAAGCCTGTGATAAGTCACTGCATCCTGAATCAGTGAGTGAGTCCCCACAATCATCTGAGCCTCCCCAGATTCGATTTTGGAAAGAGCTACTTTCTTGTCCGCTGCCTTCATCCCAGAAGTTAGGAGCACTACCTCTAGCTCAGGAAAAAAGCCCCTGCAAGCTCTGATAGTGCTGCTCTGCTAAGATTTCCGTCGGTACCATGAGGGCAGACTGCAATCCTGCCGTATAGGCCCCATACATGGCAAGACTAGCGATAACTGTTTTCCCTGAGCCCACATCTCCTTGCAAGAGACGGTTCATATGAGCCCCAGATTTCATATCAGCTAGGATTTCCGATAAACTACGCTGTTGGGCCTTCTGTCAAGGGAATGGTAATTCTGCAATTTTGGCTTTGATTTTGCTTTCATCATAAGTAATTGCTAGACCATTAGTCTCTGACTTATTCTCAGCCTTTAGCACCTGTAAATTCATCTGGAAATAAAAGAGTTCTTCAAACTTTGTTCGGCGTAGAGCCTGCTTATATTCAGCCAAATCTTTAGGAAAATGCATGGCACGCACAGCCTCTTGACGCCCCATGAGACGATACTTGTCCATAAGCACCTGTGGGAGACTCTCCTCCAATAAATTCAAGGCCCCACTATCAAAAGCTGCCTTTATAGCCTTTATCAGCTGGGCCTGACTAACACCCTGGGCCACATGATAGACTGGCTGCATATCGTCCTCAACTTGGGCCAACACTTTCATACCAGTCACGGCCGACTTCTTCTGGTCCCATTTGCCAAAGATAGCCACTTCTGCCCCCATCTCAATCTTGTCCACAAGATAAGGCTGGTTGAAGAAACTAATAGCAATCACTGCCTCCCCTTGTTTGATTTTAAAACTCAGACGATTACGTTTAAAGCCATAATACTGCACATTGGCAGGCGTCACCACTGTTCCCGTAATAACAGCCTTTTCCCCATCCATCAGTTCAAAGATAGACTTACTCTTAAAATCTTCATATCGGAAAGGAAAATAAAGCAAGAGGTCCCCAACCGTGTGTAAATCTAATTTGGTAAATTTTTCAGCGGACTTAGGACCAAAGCCTTTCAAATCCGCAATTGGTGAATCTAGTCGAATCATATCCTCTATCATTTCTATCGTGTTCTTCTCCTCGTGAAAGAGGAAGCCTTATCAGCTATTATAACACATGAAAATGCTCTTCACTAAAATCAAAAAATCCAGTATCAAACTGGATTTCTATTTATTTATATTAATCATAGCTACGAGGTACACGATCACTAAGCAAACAAAGGAACCTCGTAGTTGATAGTGCCACGTTTTTCAGCCACCTCTGTCGCAGTGATGCTTGCTCCCCCATTTTCCCCCATAAGCGTAACTGGAGTTCCTAGGGGATAAACCTTAGGAAGGCGAACAGTGATCTGGTCCATAGACACACGCCCAACAATTGGGCAAAGCTGTCCATCCACAATAACGTGGAAACCTTGTAAATCTCTGGTCCAACCATCCGCATAGCCAATCGGAATGGTTCCAATAACCTCATCAGCTGTCGTCGTATACGTTGCACCATAACCCACATCTTGACCTGCTGGCAGGGTCTTAACATGAACAAGTGCTGTCTCCAAGCTTAAAGCAGGACGAATGTTATAGGGAAGGTCTAAAACACTGCCACTAGGATTGAGACCATAGATGACGACACCCAGACGTACCGCATTAAAGACTGTTTCTGCATGCCAGATACTCGTCGCAGAGTTGCTTGCATGTACCAAGCGAGGGCGGTCCACCAAGTTATTAACCAAATCCGTGAAGAAGGCCAATTGACGCTTGAATTTACTATCATCTGCCTCATCAGCTGTTGCAAAATGGGTAAAAATACCTTCGACATCAGCACCAAGCGCCTTAAGACCAGTAATCAAACTATCTGCATCTCCCTGGCTACGCACCCCAATGCGTCCCATACCTGAATCAATCTTAATATGACAGGTCAAACCAGTCAAATCAAGCCCTTGATCCTTAGCCATTTCCAACCACTCAAGCGAAGCTACCGTCAGAGTGATGTTTTCTTGAATAGCCAAAGGAACCTCGTCTGGCAAGACGACTCCTAAAATAAGTATCGGTTGCTCTAAGCCAGCTTGACGGAGTTCAAGTGCCTCGTCTAGGTTGGAAACACAAAACCATCTACCTGCTTAGACAAATGCTTGGCCACCGTAACAGCACCATGACCATAGGCATTGGCCTTAACAACTGCAAAAGTCTTTACCTTTTTAGGAATGTGACTAACCACTTGTTCAATATTTTCTGAAATTGCTGATAGATCAACCTTTGCTAAGGTTGGTCGATGTAAACTTGAAATCATAAGCTATCCTCTTCCAACATCTATCTCTTATTTTTCTAAAATGACACTTGCCTGAACAAAATCACCGCTATGGGAAATCGAGATAAAGACATTGCCTTCAAAAGGCGACTGGGTCACCACTGGCGCTCCCTTGTCATTGGTCAAAATTTCAATATCCTTAAAACCGACTGCTCCAATACCTGTACCCCAGGCCTTTGAAAATGCTTCCTTACCAGCCCAACGACCTGCTAAATAGGACATCTGACGATTGCCAGAAAGGGATTCAAAACGCTCCCACTCTTTTGGTGTCAATACCTTTTTTTGCAAAACGTGGATTGCGGTCATAAGCCTTTTTACAGCTGAAATTTCCTGCAAGTCTATACCATGTCCAAAAATCATAATTGTTACGAAAGTCGATTGTGGATTTCACGAATAAGACTATCTGTCTTATCCCAACCAAGACATGGATCTGTGATTGATTTACCGTAAACTTCAGGTGTGTCCTGACGACCATCCTCGAGGTAAGACTCAATCATAAAGCCACGCACGGTATCCGCGATACGCTCATCCCACTCACGGTTAAGAAGGACTTCACGCACAATGCGAACTTGTTCCATGAAGTTTTTACCAGAGTTATCATGGTTTGTATCAACAAGAATAAATGGATTTTCCAAATTAAATGCACTGTACTTGTCCAAAGCCTTAATCAAGTCCTCGTAATGGTAGTTGACAATGTTTTGACCATTTTCATTGTTGGCACCACGCAAGATAGCGTGAGCGAGTGGGTTACCATCTGTTTTAACTTCAGCGCCATTGTAAAGGAAATGCTGTTGGTTCTGCGCAGCATAGATACCATTAAACATGACATTCAAATTTCCTGACGTTGGGTTCTTCAAACCAATTGGCACATCAATACCTGAAGCTACAAAGCGGTGTTCTTGGTCCTCAACCGAACGTGCTCCAACAGCGTGGTAGCTAAGTAGGTCATCAAAGAAGGAAAGATTTGACGGATAAAGCATCTCGTCAGCGATTGGAAGGCCTGTTTCAGTAATAATACGTGACTGAAGGTGGCGAACCGCCTTAACCCAGCAAGAAGGTCTACCTCACCCTCTGCATCTGGTTGGTGGATAAGCCCCTTATAACCATCTCCATTAGTACGTGGTTTGGCTGTATAAACACGCATAACAATAAAGATTTTATCTTTCACTTCTTCCTGAAGTTTGGCCAAACGGTGAGCATAATCAAGAACGGCTTCTTCATTGTCGGATGAACATGGACCAATAACGAAGAGAACACGTTTGTCCTCACCCTTGATAATCTTTGCCAAGGCCTCATCATTGGCCTGTTTAGTTACTAGTGCTTCTCCCGTAAGAGCATGCAGTTTCCTTACTTCCGCTACATCAATCAGCGGACTATTTTGATGAATTCCCATTTATTTCCCTCTCTTTGTGAAAAGAGAGCGAACCGCTTGGTCATCCAAACGGTTCACTCCCCATACATGGTTTCTGTTACCTTATTATTTTGACAAAGTATCGTGGATTTCACGAATCAATTCTTCTGTCTTATCCCAACCAAGACATGGGTCAGTGATTGATTTACCATAGACATCTGGCGCATCTTGACGGCCATCTTCAAGGTAAGATTCAATCATGAAACCACGTGCCACTTTGTTGATCTTTTCATTCCAGTCACGGTTAATCAAGGTTTGGCGAACGATACGGATTTGTTCCAAGTAACGTTTACCTGAGTTATCATGGTTTGTATCAATAACGATGAATGGATTTTCAAGACCCATTTTTTCATAGTGTTCGATGGTTTCAAGAACATCATCATAGTAGAAGTTAGGCACGTTTTTACCATATTCATTCGTTGAACCACGAAGAATAACGTGTGCCAATGGGTTACCTGAAGTTTCAACTTCTTCACCGTTAAAGAGGAAGTTTTGTTTGTTTTGTGCAGCGTAGATACCATTAAACATAACGTTAAGGTTCCCTGATGTTGGGTTCTTCATACCAGTTGGAACATCAATACCTGATGCAACAAAACGGTGTTGTTGGTCTTCTACAGAACGTGCACCAACGGCAATGTATGACACAAGGTCATCTACCAAAGGAAGGTTTTCTGGGTAAAGCATTTCATCAGCAGTTGTGATACCAGTTTCAGTGATAACACGGTAGTGAAGATTACGCACAGCCTTGATACCATTGATTAGGTTTGGTTTACCTTCAGCATCAGGTTGGTGTACAAGTCCTTTATAGCCATCACCATTTGTACGAGGTTTAGCTGTATAGACACGCATAACCATAAAGACTTTATCTTTAACTTCTTCTTGAAGTTTAGCCAAACGGTGAGCATAATCAAGAACAGCTTCTTCATTATCAGATGAACATGGACCAATAACCAAAAGTGTACGGTCATCTTCACCCTTGATGATTGCTTCAAGCTCTTTATCACGAGCTTGTTTCTTGGCAAGGGCTTCACCTGTCAATGTCGTTGATTCTTTAACTGCATCAAAATCAATTTTTTCACTTACTGCTTTAAAAACCATAATAATTACCTATTTCTTTTTTCCTAAAATTGTTTACGACCGTGACAATTTTTAAATTTCTTACCAGAGCCACATGGACAGAAGTCATTACGACCAACCTTACTAAAGTCAATTTCTTGACCATTAGCATCTGCTTGGTGGGCCTGAATATTGCCTGTTGCTGTTGTCGAAACACGTTCATTCACATTTTCACGAGATTGTTCATGAATTTGTGCTTTCATCATTGTACGTGTCACATCATATTCAATTGCCCCAATCATATCTTGGAACATCTTGAACCCTTCAGATTGATACTCAACGATTGGGTTGTTTTGGGCATAACCACGCAAACCAACGGCATTACGTAATTGATCAAGGGCATCGATGTGATCCGTCCACTTGTTGTCAACAACCATCAAAATCAAGACTTTTTGGAATTCACGGATAGCTTCCTCTGAACGCAATTTCTTGATTTGACGATCATAAACATCAGCTGCTAACTCATTCAAGTAAACTTTAATAGCGTCATAATTAACACTACGTTTCGTTACCTCTCCCACTTCTCGTAAATCTTCAAGTGAGATGGCATTCTCAGGAACCAAGGCCTGACGAGCAAAGTTCAAGATACCTTTAAGAGCTTCCTCTTGATCATTGCGGCTGTGACCACCTACTGTACGGTTAATCGTACGCTTAATCATAGCCTTAATCTCAGGTTCAAGGTCACGTTCCGCTGTGATAACATCATAACGCTCAGCGTAGATGATTTCACGTTGTTCACGCATAACATCATCGTACTGAAGGACTTGTTTACGAGTATCGTAGTTATTTCCTTCGACACGTTTTTGAGCCGCTTCCACTTGACGAGTCAACATGCGTGATTTGATAACGATATCTTCATCATCAGCGTTCAAACGTTCCAAGACTTGCTTGATACGATCAGAACCGAAACGACGCATCAATTCGTCTTCAAGTGAAAGGTAGAATTGAGATTCTCCTGGGTCCCCTTGACGTCCCGCACGACCACGCAACTGGTTATCGATACGACGGCTTTCGTGACGCTCTGTACCAATGACACAAAGGCCACCAAGGTCAAGAACACCTTCACCAAGTTTAATGTCGGTACCACGACCGGCCATGTTGGTCGCAATCGTAACGGCACCACGTTGACCCGCATTCATGATAATATGCGCTTCTTTTTCGTGGTTCTTAGCATTAAGTACTTCATGAGGAATACCTGCTTCAACCAACATCTTAGAAATCAAGTCAGATGTTTCAACGGCAACCGTACCAACAAGGACTGGCTGTCCCTTTTCATAACGACGTTTAACATCTTGTACCACAGCGCGGAATTTAGCATCCAAGGTTGGGTAAAGAAGGTCGTCGTGGTCAATACGTTGAATTGGACGGTTAGTTGGAATCGGAATGATTCGCATGTTATAGATTTCACGGAATTCATCTTCCTCAGTCTTACCAGTACCAGTCATCCCTGACAATTTCTTGTACATACGGAACATATTTTGGTAAGTGATTGAGGCAGATGTCTTCGTTTCTTCTTGAACCGGTACACCTTCTTTTTGCTTCAATGGCTTGGTGGAGTCCATCTGAGAAACGACGACCTTCCATGGTACGACCTGTAAATTGGTCGACGATAAGAATTTCTTGCTCAGGACTTACCACATAGTCGATATCATGCAACATGATGTAGTTGGCACGAAGGGCATTGTCAATATAGTGAGTCAAGGCAACGTTGTCAATATCATACAAGTTGTCCAAGTTAAAGAATTCTTCAGCCTTGTCAATACCTGAGTCATTCAAACCAATCGTTTTTGTTGGAATATCAATGGCATAATCATCCTCTGTCAAGGTCTTAACAAAGGCATCCGCACGATGATACAACTGGTTAGTTTCTGAACTTACAGGACCTGATACAATCAATGGTGTACGAGCTTCATCGATAAGAACCGAGTCAACCTCATCGACCAAGGCATAGTTCAATGGACGTTGTACCATGTTTTCCTTACGAACAACCATGTTATCACGAAGATAGTCGAAACCTACCTCTGAGTTGGTTGAGTAAGTGATGTCACAGTTATAAGCTTCACGTTTTTCAGCTGGTGATTTGGCTGAAAGGTTAATCCCTACTGACAAACCAAGCCAACTATAAAGCTCACCCATTTCAGTCGCATCACGCTCTGAAAGGTATTCGTTAACGGTGATAACGTGTACACCTTCACCTGAAATAGCATTTAGGTAAACAGGCATTGTCGCAGTCAGGGTTTTCCCTTCCCCTGTACGCATCTCTGGTACGTCACCATGGTGAAGAACGATACCACCCATGATTTGCACACGATATGGGAAAAGTCCAAGGACACGTTTTGCCCCTTCACGAACAACTGCAAATGCCTCTGGCAAGAGTTGGTCTAGGCTTTCTCCGTTTTGATATCGTTTTTAAATTCTTCTGTTTTTGCCTGAAGTTCTTCATCTGAAAGAGCCGCCATTGCATCAGCATAGCTCTCGACTTTCTTGGCAGTTTTTCTAGTTTCTTAATTTCGCCTTTATCATTTTCAATGATTTTGCGTAATATATTTGCCATCTTTTTTCCTTTCGACAGTCTTTATCTCCATATTTTACCACAAAAGCCCCCTTTAAACAAGAAATCACTCAAGGATTGACAAAGAAAAAAGCCCTAGTTTAAGGGCTTTCACAATGGATTCGCAAATAAACTAAAACTTTTTTATTAGATTCACTGAAAATATTGACAATAATACTTTAAACCTACTTCTCAGAGTTTTCTTGGCTCTCTAGAATATCCTCAAAATCATGCAAAAGATTTTCAAAAGCCTGCTCAAAGAAAGCATGGTCGGTGCTACTATAGGCCTTCATTATCATAGGGCTAGCTTCAAGATCAACGTAGAATTGATAGTCCAAGACACCATTTTTCCAGTAAAATTTGATGCTAGGGGAGGCCGTTTTTCACCGCACATCCCAGGAATGGCCCGTTGTAAGCCATAAATGTGGTCGCCATAGTCTTTCAGACGATAATAAGCCCCCTCAAAATAATAGGATTTGCCGATTTCAATACGCTCAAAAAGAGCTGATAATACTTGTTCATTACTCATACTCAAGCCTCGTTAGGATGACTGACAATCATCTCCAATTGTCCATCAATTTCCCAATCTGTCACATCATTTGGAAGAATGAAGTGATCACCTTTTTTAGACAATAAATGCGTGAATCGATAGTCATAGTCCCATTGCCAGAAAGTACCGAACAAAGCAAATAAGGAGCTGCTTGTTTGAAGTCAACCAAGCCACTGAGTTTCCATTTATATACGGTAAAGAAGGAGTTTGATGTCAAACAAGTCGACTCTAATTGCAAGGTCTTAACAGTTGTTGGAACGCTATTTTCTGGGTCCCCTAGATTCAAGACATCAAGAGACTGTTGAATATGAAGTTCACGTTTATTGCCCTGATCATCCCTACGATCAAAATCATATACACGATAAGTGGTATCGCTAGATTGTTGAGTCTCTAAGATAAGGATACCTGGACCAATAGCATGCATGGTGCCACTTGGTACAAAGAAAAAGTCACCTTTCTTAACAGGAGTTTTCGACAAAAGTCCATCCCAATCACCTGCTTCAATCAAGGATGCCAGCTCTTCCTTTGTCTTAGCCTTGTGACCATAAATAATTTCTGCACCCTCTTCAGCATCAATAATATACCAACATTCTGTCTTTCCTAGCTCACCTTCGTGCTCTAGCCCATAGGCATCATCAGGGTGTACCTGCACTGAGAGCCAGTCATTAGCATCCAAAATCTTGGTCAACAAAGGAAAAACACTAGTCTTGGGGTTTCCCAAAAAGTTCTGGATTTATCCTTGTAAAGCTCTGCCAGGTGGAAACCAGCATATTTTCCATTTTTTTGACATAGGATACACCATTAGGATGGGCAGAAATTGCCCAGTATTCACCAGTATGTTCACTGGGAATATCGTAACCAAACTCTGTCTTGAGGCGATTACCTCCCAGATTTTTTCATGCATTGGTGAATCTAAAAATAAAGGTTCCATTACATCCTCCTGTATAGAGCAAAACGCCTTAAGATTATCTCTTAAAGCGATTTTACATATTTTGTTTATTTGTTTGCATGTTTGTCAGCTACGTCCTTTGGCAAGTGCAAAGTTACCAAGTGTTGCAGAACCATTACCTGAAACAGCAGGTGTCACAATATACTCATTTACATCTGGCACCGGAAGGTAACCATTCAAAAGAACTGTGAATTTTTCACGAACACGACGAAGCATGTGTTCTTGCCCCATAACACCGCCACCAAAGACGATAACTTCTGGACGGTAAAGGACTGTTGCTTGGACAGCAGCTTGAGCAATATAGTAAGCTTGGACATCCCAAACTTCAGAATGCTGATCAATCAATTCACCACGAATACCTGTGCGAGCTTCGAGCGATGGACCAGCAGCCAAACCTTCCAAACATCCGCGGTGGAAAGGACAGGTTCCGTTAAATTCATTGGCAACATCATTTGGGTGAAGAGGGTACATATACGTGACCAGCTTCAGTGTGACCCATACCACCAATGAACTCACCATTTTGAATAGCACCAGCACCAATACCAGTTCCGATAGTGTAGTAAACAAGGCTCTTAACACCTTTACGAACAAGTGTCTCACCATAAGCAGATGAGTTAACATCAGTCGTAAAGTAGAAAGGAACATTAAACTCTTTAGCAATCAAACCAAGAAGGTCAACATTTGACCAATGTGGTTTTGGTGTTGAAGTCACAAAACCATATGTTTCAGAGTTTGGATCAACATCAATTGGGCCAATGAACCAATAGCGATTCCAGCCAATTGGTCTTCATAACGTTTGAAAAATTCAATCGTACGATCAATTGTTTCATAAGGTGTAGTTGTTGGGAATTGAGTTTTTTCAACGACTTGGAATTTCTCATCACCGACAGCACAAACAAATTTTGTACCACCAGCTTCCAAGCTTCCGTATAGTTTAGCCATAGGTAAAGCTATCTCCTTTTATGATCAATAATAACTATTTATACTATTATAAAGAAAAGCTAGGCAAAAGACAATCTAAATGAGACCTTGTTTGAGGAGGTACAGACTACTCTGCTTCATGCTTTTCTTTATGAGCCATTTAACTAAAAAAGCCGAATTGACTTCGACTTTTCTAGCTTATTATTTAACTGCGATGAAGTCTGCACCTTCAGCAACTGAACCAGTCGCTACTGATGAAACATCTTCGAAGTCTGCAGTGTTTGTAACGATAACCATAGTTGTATCGTCAAGACCTGCTTCAGTGATTACTGAGCTATCGAAGGTAGCCAAGACATCACCTTTTTAATACGTTGATTTGCTTGAACTTTAGCATCAAATCCTTTACCGTCAAGTGAGACAGTGTCGATACCGATATGGATAAGCACTTCAGCACCTTTATCAGATTTAAGACCGTAAGCGTGACCTGTTGGGAAGGCGATTTGCACTTCACCATCAAATGGTGCGACTACTTGGTTTCCTGAAGGTTTAATAGCGGCACCTTTACCCATAGCTCCTGATGAGAAGACTGGGTCATTAACATTTTCCAAAGCTACAACTTCACCTTTAAGTGGTGCAGCGATTGTTTCAGCTTGCAATGCAACTGGAGCTGATTCTGCAGATGCAATATCTTCAGCAACAACTTCTTTTTTGAGCTTCAACTTCTTCCTCTTTGTAACCGAAGATCCAAGTAAGAGCGAAACCAAGAGCAAGTGTTACAAGTACCATGATCACATACTTAAGTACTTGACCGTTTAGGTAAAGAAGAGTACCAGGAACGATTGTTACACCAAATCCTGTACCAGCGAGGTTAAGGATTGAGGCCAACCAACCACCGGCAGCACCAGCGATAAGACCCATGATAAATGGCTTACCGAAACGAAGGTTAACCCCGAAGATAGCTGGTTCAGTGATACCAAGTACCGCTGAAAGAGTTGCAGGGAAAGCAAGTGCTTTCAATTTAGCATCTTTAGTTTTAACACCCACTGCAAGTGTCGCACCAGCTTGGGCAGTCATAGCAGCTGTGATGATAGCGTTAAGTGGGTCTTTACCAGTATTAGCAATGAGGTTAGCTTCAAGCAAGTTAAAGACGTGGTGAACCCCTGTAACGACGATAACTTGGTGAACTCCACCAAGAACAAGACCAGCAAGACCAAATGGCAAGTTAAGAATCCATTCTGTGGCAGCAAGGACATAACTTTCAACAGTATGGAAGACAGGACCAATGATAAAGAGGGCCAAAGCTGACATTACTGCGAAGACGATAAGTGGACGCAAGAGAAGGTCAAGAACGTCTGGAACCCATTTACGAACCCATTGCTCGAACTTAGCACCTAGCAAACCTACGAAGAAGGCTGGAAGCACTGAGTTTTGGTAACCTACTACAGGAATAAAATCAAAGAAGTAAATTGGTTTAGCAGCACCTGATGCAACATCCCAAGCGTTAGGAAGGGCGTTGTTAACCATCATCAAACCAAGAACCAAACCAAGAAGTGGTGAACCACCAAATACGTTAAAGGCTGACCAACAAATCAAAGGCTGGGAAGAAGGCGAAGGCTGTATCTGTCAATACAACTGTGTAAGTATAGAAATCAGTAGCAGCAAAAGCTTTTGATGTTGTACCGAACAAACCAAGAACTGTATCGTTATTGATTGCTCCACGGATACCCATAAAAAGACCAGTCGCTACGATTGCTGGAAGCAATGGAACGAAAACATCACCGAACGAACGGATAGCACGTTGGAACCAGTTTCCTTGTTTAGCAGCTTCTGCTTTTTGTTCGTCTTTAGATGCTGTTGGAAGACCTTGAGCAACGACTTCGTCGTAAATCTTGTTAACAGTACCTGTACCAAAAATCATTTGGTATTGACCTGAGTTAAAGAAAGCACCTTGAACTTTTTCAATATTCTCAGCTTTTTCTTTATTGATTTTATTTTCATCTTTAACCATAACACGTAGACGTGTCGCACAGTGAGCAACACTGTTAACATTTTCACGTCCACCGAGGGCATCGATGACTTCTTTTGCAATTTGTTTGTTATCCATTTGCAAAATTCTCCTTAATAAAATTTGGTATGAAAGCGTTTAGCTTTTCTTTACGATAACTATTTTAGCATCTTTCTGTCATATGTCAACCGTTTAGCATATTTTTTTTTTTTTATGATAAATCGTTGATTTTTCTAGGTAAAACGTTTACTATATTACTAACAAATAAATTAGGAGATTATTAAATATGAATCTACCAACAGAAGTTCGTTACCGTCCATACACAGATTGGACAGACGGAGAAAAAACAAAGATTAAAGAGAATGTTGGCAAATCACCTTGGCGTGCAAGTTACCATATCGAACCAGAAACAGGGCTTCTTAATGATCCAAACGGTTTTTCTTACTTTAATGGTAAGTTCCAACTTTTCTACCAAAGTTGGCCATTTGGAGCTGCTCATGGTTTGAAACAATGGGTGCATACTGAATCTGAAGATTTGGTTCACTTTACAGAAACTGGTATCAAACTCTTGCCAGATCATGAAAATGACAGCCATGGTGCCTACTCAGGTTCTGCTTATCAAATCGGCGATAAACTCTTTATCTTCTATACTGGGAACGTTCGTGATGAAAACTGGATTCGTGACCCACGTCAAATCGGCGCTTGGATGGATAAAGACGGCAAAATCGAAAAAATTCGACAAGGTTCTTATCAAACAACCTGCTGACGCTACTGGGCACTTCCGTGACCCTCAAATCTTCGATTACAAGGGACAATTCTACGCTATCGTAGGTGCTCAAAACCACGATAAACAAGGTTATATCAAACTTTACAAGGCAGTAGACAATGATGTCGAAAACTGGGTTGAGGTTGGTAATCTTGACTTTGGTGGCACTGGGTCAGAGTACATGATTGAGTGTCCTAACCTTGTCTTTGTAGATGGCAAACCTGTTCTTCTTTATAGCCCACAAGGTCTCGATAAAGCTGAACTTGACTACGGTAACATCTACCCTAACACTTATAAGATTTTCCAAGATTTCGACACAGAAAAACCTGCCCTCGTTGATGGCACACCAATTATCAACTTGGACTACGGATTTGAAGCATATGCAACTCAAGGCTTTAATACTCCAGATGGTCGTGCCCTTATTGTCAGCTGGATCGGTCTTCCAGATGTGGACTATCCAACTGACAAATACGACTACCAAGGGGCTATGAGCTTGGTTAAAGAATTGTCTATTAAAGATGGCAAACTCTACCAATATCCAGTCGAAGCCATTACAAACTTACGTGCTAGCCAAGAAGATTTCTCTGAAAAAACGGCAACAACTAACACTTACGAGCTTGAACTTAACTTTGAAGCTAACACTCAAACAGAACTTGTCCTCTTCGCAGACCAAGAAGGAAATGGCTTGTCACTTACAGTTGATACTGAAAACGGAAAAGTTATCCTTGACCGTTCTAAAGCTGGTGAACAATATGCTACTGACTTTGGCACAAGCCGTGAATGCACTCTTGATGCCGGTCAAGCTGCAACAGCAAACATCTTTGTAGATAACTCAATCGTTGAAATTTTCTTCAACAAAGGTGAGAAAGTCTTCACTAGTCGTGTTTTCCCAAGTACAGAACAAACTGGTATCAAAGTAACGTCAGGAAACGTTTCTGGACACTACTTCAACTTGAAATACTAAGGTGATTTATGGTCGCAAAGCTTACTGACGTTGCCGAACTGGCTGGTGTGAGCCCAACCACAGTTTCTCGCGTCATAAACAAAAAGGGCTACCTCTCACAGAAGACCATTGACAAAGTTCACGCTGCTATGCAAGAACTCAACTATAAACCTAAATAATTTAGCTCGAGGTCTTCAAGGAAAGTCGGCCAAACTTGTTGGCTTGATTTTCCCAAATATCTCCAATGTCTTTTATGCTGAGCTTATTGAACGTCTTGAAGATGAACTCTTTAAGCAAGGCTATAAAACCATCATTTGTAACAGTGAGCATGATCCTAACAAGGAAAGGACTATTTGGAGATGCTTGCCGCCAATCAATGTGATGGCATCATCTCGTCTAGCCACAATCTTGGTATAGAAGATTATGAAAAGGTTGAAGCTCCTATCATTGCCTTCGACCGTAATCTGGCCCCAAAGATTCCTATTATCTCATCTGATAACTTTGAAGGAGGAAAATTAGCCGCAAGAGCTCTGGTTAAAGCTGGTTGTCAACGAATTGTCATGATTACAGGTTATGATAATTCGGATTCTCCAACAGGACTCCGTCAACTAGGTTTTAATTATGAGTTGGACAAAAAAGGTATTGTCTGTCCTGTCCCAAACGATTTATCTATCATGCGACGAGAATTAGAAATCAAATCTATTATTTGTCGTGAAAAGCCGGATGGTATCTTTGTCTCAGATGATTTAACAGCTATCTTGGTTATGAAGGTAGTTAGACAATTGGAACTTTCTATCCCTGATGACCTTAAAATCATCGGTTATGACGGTACTGCCTTTATCCGTCACTTCTACCCAGAGCTAGCAACCATCCAACAACCTTTAGATGAAATCGCTAAGCTTTGTGTCGAAATTCTTCTCAAGAAAATTAAAGGCAAAACAGTTAATCGTGATTACGTGCTTCCAGTAAATTTGATTGCCGGTGGTAGTATATAAATAAAAGTCGCAAGAAATCTCCGCTTGCGACTTTTTTCTTGTTAAATTTGTAGAAAAAAGAAGTTGAAATAGTGTTCAACTTCTTTTGCTTATGCTTCATCTGTCACGAACTGACTAAGTACACCGTTAATGAACTTAGCAGATATTTCATCAGAATATTTTTTAGCGATTTCAATAATTTCATTGATAGCCACACGTCCTGGTGTTTCTTCAAATGACGTGATTTCATAAAGTCCTAAACGAAGGAGGGTACGATCTGTCACAATCAAACGTGAGAGACTCCAACCTTCTTTCAATTTTTCTTCAATTTGACTATCAAGTTGAGCCAACTCTTCACGGACGCCTGTTACTAGGCTAAGGAGAAAGGCTGGTACATCAACTTCAGTTTCTTCGTCAATTGGCTTGTCATAAGTGTAAGCGAAATGTGCTTGTTCCAGAGCTTCACCACCAAATTCAAGGGCAAAAAGCGTTTGAAAAGCACGCTCACGAAGGTCACGACGTGAATCTTTAAAGATATTAGTCATTCAAAAATCCTCGTTAAACAATTCAGCCAAGTCTGGTTTTTGTGACTTTTCAGTAACAATAGATTCAACGTGAACGTTGACTTCTGAAATTGCCACTTCTGCCATATCATAGACAGCTGCTTTAACAGCTTTTTGAATTTCAATTGAAACCGCTGGTACGTTAACCCCATACTGAAGTGAAACGTAGATATCAGCGTTTACAGTACCATCTTCTTCTGTTCGGAGGTAAACACCACGTCCCAAGCTTGTTTTGCTGAGACTATCCGTAACATTTTTATTTTGAAGGGCGTAAACACCTTCCACTTTAGTTGCAGCGATACCTGTAATCACTTCGAGCACGCGAGGGGCAATTACAATTTCACCGATATTTTCTGTAGTCATCGCATGTTTCCTTTCCGTTAGTTTGGAAAATAAAGCCTTCAAACCAGTGGTTTGAAAGACTTAGTTGGGCTTAGGCACGTGATACGTAAGTACCTTCAGCTGTGTTGATAACCAATTTTTGACCAGCTTCGATAAAGTCTGGAACGTTAACCACAAGACCAGTTTCAAGTGTTGCAGGTTTACCTGAACCTGTAACTGTTGCACCCTTGATTGATGGTTGTGTTTCAGTAACAGTCAATTCAACAGTTGTTGGTACTTGCACACCGATAACTTCTGTTCCGTAGAATTGGATTTTTACTTCTGAGTTTTCAAGGATAAATTTCAATTCTTCTTGAACGTTGGCTACTGGAATTTCATATTGGTCATATGTTTCAGTGTTCATGAAGTATGCAGTATCATCCATTTGGTACAAGTATTGTGCTGGTACTGTTTCGATGATTGCTTGTTCAAATTTTTCTTCTGGACGGTAGCTAGTATCAAAAGTTGAACCTGAGCGAACATCACGCAATTTCATACGCATGATTGTATTACCTTTACCAGGTTTGTGGTGGCTAGCTTCAAGAACTTTGATCAATTTGCCATCGTTAGTTACGAAAGTCATACCCGCACGGAGTTTACTTGCTTCAATCATTATTAAATACCTCTTTGTAAAAAAATTATTATCAGTTTATTCTACCATAAATGACAGCATGGCTCAAATGTTTTATAGATTCAAACCCAATCCTCAGGCTTTTTCAAAGAACAAACTAGTCATTCATTCCTAAGTGAACCTCTGGAACATCATGTTGCACATAAGAGACTCCCTTTTGTTCCATCAACTCAATCGCAAAGGCGTGAGGGCGATAATTAGCCTTGTAAGTAATCTTAACAACGCCAGCCTGAAGGAGAGCTTTGGTGCAGTTAATACAAGGAAAATGCGTCACATAAATCTCTGTATTTTTGGTAGAAATCCCCTCTTTGGCACATTGGATAAGGGCATTCATCTCTGCGTGTACCGTACGAATACAATGACCATCTTCCATATAGTGGCCTACTTCGTTACAGTTATCAGTCTCAGAAACTCCGCCGTTATAACCTGTAGCGATAATACGCTTGTCCTTGACTAAAACAGCCCCAACAAAGGCACGGTCACACGTAGAACGCTTAGAAATCAGCTCTGCATTAGCCATAAAATAATCTTGCCAAGATAAACGGTTTGGCATAAAGTATTCCTCCAAATCTTAGAGAACAATCAATTCCTTAGGCGCAAGGGTAATCAATTCACAACCATTTTCTGTGATAATGATGTCATCTTCGATACGAACACCATATTTATCAGCCAAATAAACACCTGGCTCGTCCGTCAAGACCATACCAGCTTCAATAGTTTCATCGGAATTACCAAAGTAAGGAATCTCGTGAATGTCAAGACCGATACCATGTCCAATACCATGTGTAAAGTAATCACCATACCCCGCTTCGACAATAACATCACGCGCAACCTTATCATAGTCACGACGTGTCATGCCAGCCTTAGCCGCATCAATCAAAGCCTGATTAGAACGTAGAACGATATCATAAATTTCACGCTCCTCATCAGTAGTGTCACCAATATGGATAGTACGAGTCATATCGCTAACGTAGTGGTTGTAGTAGCAACCAAAGTCCATAGTCAAGGTCTCACCAGATTGAATAACCTTTTCTGAAGCAACCCCATGAGGCATAGCTGAACGGTAACCTGAAGCAATGATAGACTCAAAGGAAACCCCTGAAGCTCCGTACTCACGCATACGGAAATCTAGGAAGTTTGCCACTTGTAGCTCTGTTGTTTGACCGGGTTTAATGAAATCAAGCACATCTGTAAAGGCACGGTCTGAGATAGAACAAGCCTTACGGATAGTTGCCAATTCTTTTTCGTCCTTGATCATACGCAACTCTTCCATGAAGTTGCTTTGTGGTGATAAAGTGTAGCCTTCAAAAATCGCTTGAAGACCTTGGTAGTAAGCAAATGACACCTGATTATCAAAAACCGATAGTTTCAAGTTTATCAGCCTCGATAATTTTAACAATATCCTTAAGTGGATCCTTAGTTTCGATAATATCAAAGCCATGCACAGATTGTTTGGCAATGAGGGTATAACGTGAATCCGTTAAGAAGAGGCGACGATTCTTAGTAATGAAGACAGTCGCATTTGTCCCCAGAAATCTGTTAAATAATAGATATTTTTTTGTCCTGTCACCAACAAGGCATCAAGGCCTGATTGGGCAAGTTTGGCATCAAATCGTTCAAGTCTACGTTGCATTATGAATTACTCCTTTGGTATTTTAGGTTAATTATACCAAATTTTCAGACTTTAAAGGATTAAATTGACATTTTAGAGTGTTTTTTGATGTCATAAAGAAAAAGCCAGATGAAA
>VOFH01000645.1_pt1 | contig 70461 bp, 86 predicted proteins | sample 5384091 | NCBI WGS metagenome assembly VOFH01 (sample SAMN12384727, study PRJNA508395) | human gut metagenome | isolation source: healthy gut G | host: Homo sapiens | reverse complement strand
AAAGAATGCACTGTCAGCGAAATTGCCGAACTGATCCGTGAGCGTACCGGTTATCAATATTCCATCGAGCGAAGATCCAGATTGGCAAAGTAATGGTTAAGCATAATTTTGAGTCTAAAAAGGGAAGAAATGGAAGAAGATATGCCGTATTTGTCATTGCCCCCCGAACAGGTAAAATCGAACAGGCTATACGAGATAAAAAAAGAGCGACCTATGATTGGGTATAGTAGCTAATAAAAAATGCAGAGTTATCTTTGACAACTCTGCATTTTTATCCCTACAATCCATCGAAAATTCGATTCTACACCCTAAGACATTCATTATCCGATATAAACTTAACAGATATCCTATCCTGTGTCTCCAAAAGCATTAGCACATATAATATTTTATCTTGGGGCTTGCATCCAAGCTATTTAAGAACTCTTTAAAACATCCTTTATATGCAATTATTTTCCTTTCCATACTGCAAATACACGAGATGTTGTTCAACTATACAACAAAACTTCCTGTTTTTATCTATTTTCATTCTATTTACCACGAAAGTGTGAGAGGTGTGAGAGAGGATTTGTAACATTTGTATTTTTTTTAATTGAATATATAGATAATAGAATTAAATAATAGAAAAGTAGAAAGTTGAAAATTCTCTCTCACACCTCTCACACTTTTGTATTCTCTTTTCTGAAAAGACAGCGGAAAATCTGAAAAAACCACCGTCTTTTCAAATTTCCCGCCATGTTTTTCTCAATCCAGCAACCTGGCATCCAAGCCAGTCAAACTCCCCTTCCTTACAGCCCTCTATCTCTCCGGCATGTATCTTCTTCGCATAAGATACCAGTGTCTCTATCTTAAGTACCTTGCCAGTTTTCGGGCTAATCACGTCTATCACAGTCGCTAAATAACGGATAGTCTGTTCGCTATTAGCAGTTCCATTGAAAGTCAATCTCTTCTGATCAATAGCCCGCAGAATAATGGCGATGAATCTTTTCGGATCTCCCAGATATTCTATGCTAGCAGGTATCTCCGACTTCGTTTCCCGAATCAGTTGAGCGGATATTCTTTTTTTGGTCGATCAGACCCATCAATTTTGCACTTTGCGCATCAATCTGTGCGCTTACCTCACTAAGTTCGTTTTTCAACGAACAAAATAACTCATCGTCAAATACGTGTTTCATAAAACAATCACATTAAATTATTAAATAAAAACTATTCCGGGAAGACTTATAATAACTCTCACCCGAAATAGTTACTAATACTTCGAAAAGTAAGACTTTATTTTTAACCTAATGTACTCACTTTTTAATCCACTTCTTTCGACTTCGCATTCCAAACCAATAAGGCAAACAACACTGAAAGTAGAGCTGAACCAATCCAAAACCAATTGATATAGGTGAAGTCATAAACATCTACTCCATTCTGAACAGTCTTTTGCCCTTCTATCAGTATACCGCTCATCACGTCCTGCAATCCGGCACCGATATAACTGGCAATACCGACTACTCCCAAAGCAGCACCCGAAGCATTACGGGGAGCAATATCAACTGCCATCAAACCACCCAGAAAGCAGATCAAAACTCCGATTCCTAAACCGAAAAGAACCATTGCCAACACGCCTATCCAAAAATGTACGCCCGGAACCAAGAGAAACAGACAAAGTGCTATTACATTCATCAACCCAAATACTAAAGCTGGAATATTACGACTGCCGGAAAACATTTTATCGGAAATGATACCGGAAAATACCGTGCCAATGATTCCACAGATAGAACTGATTGATATTATAAAACGGGCATCCAACGTAGAATATCCCTTTTGAGCTTCCAGATAGAAAACACCCCAACTATTTACCGCATAGCGGCTAATATACATAAATGCACTGGACAGAGCCAAAATCCAAATTGCAGGATTCTTCAAGACAGCCTTTGTGCTTTGTTGAAATCTTCCGTTTGTTTACCAGACAAAAGAAAGGGAATCCACAGATGAAGAATTTTTGTTCAACAAGAATCCCTGACTCTGTGGCGTATCACGCATAAAAGACAAGCATCATAAAGAAACCTAATATCCCAATAATGCCAGCTCCAATCATCCCATACCTCCATCCCATCCAACTGACTAACAAGGCTATGGAAATAAAGGTTAATGCTTCACCCAAATTATGACTAGCAGACCAAAAGCCGTAAAAAGTTCCACGTTCTTTACTACTGTACCACCGAGTGAGCGAAACCACCCCGGATGCAGCTCCCATTGACTGAAACCAACCATTCAATCCCCAAAGTACGACAAAGGCATAAAATGAACTGGTGAAGCCCAAACACAGATTTATCAAAGCGGAACACACTAACCCGGTAAACATAAAACGCCGAACATTACTACGGTCAGCAAGAAAACCATTCGTCAACTTACCCACTGCATACACAAAAAACAGACAAGAACCGATGATTCCTAATTGAGTCTCGAAAAGACTCCTTCCTCTACAATCGGCTTGCGCACTACGTTCATACTAAGACGACAAACATAGTAAATGCCATATCCGATAGTAGCCGACAAAAATGTAGCCAAACGGATGCGCTTAAAGCGGAAGAACGTTCGAATCAACCTCTCCACTAGCTAGCGGAGAAGAAATTTTGTAGAAATTCAGCAGCTTCTTTATCATAAATACTATTCTATTATTGTTTACAAGTCGTGCACAAAGGATTCTTAGTCGGCATTGTTGCATTAACTTCAATACGCCAATGATGCAGTTTATTTAAAAGTTCGTCAGTTAACTCTTTATTATGCTCTACAAGGTTATTGTGTTCGGATATGTCTTTAGACAAATCATACAACTCAACTGTACCAGTATCATAAAATTCAATCAATTTATAATTATTCCAACGAATGGCCCCCGAAGGGTCTGCCACCCTGATTGGAATAATGAGGAAAATGCCAATAGACAGGATCCCTATCCAAATGTTCTTTTTACCCTGCAAAAAAGCTAGGAAAGATATACCATCCAAATGTTGTTGTGGCTGCATTTTGCTATTTGTCATTTCTAAAATTGTAGGATAATAATCGGTAGAAGTTATTACTTCATCGCAAATAGTAGCAGGAATCGTAACTCCCGGCATACGTATTATCAGAGGTTCACGAATACCACCTTCATAAGTAAATCCTTTTCCACCCCGCAATGGACGGTTGGAAGTTGGCGAGCCTTCAGAAGTAGCAAGACCTCCATTGTCCGAAGTAAAAATCAAAATAGTATTATCATAGAGTTTCAGGCGCTTCAACTCATTTATTATTCGCCCAATGTTCTCGTCCATACTGGCGAGCATAGCAGCATATACGGCATTGCTATGTACAAGCCTTTCATGATGAGAAGCATCTTGATAAGGTTGCATAGACTTCCATTCCAGATCCTCATCAAAAGTACGGCAAGTGTCCAAATTCATCCGTAAAGCCTTTTCTTCAAAATATTTCACTTTATCCGGTTTCGCCAACAATGGAGTGTGCACCTGATAAAAGGCAGATTGATAAAGAAAGGAGCATCTTTGAATTGACGTATGATACGGATACATTCATCACCCAACCGGTCTGTGAGATACTCTCCCTCCGGCCCGTCTTTCAAATAAGGGTTGTGATAGGGTGAAAATATCCTCCTTTACCCGGACCACCTTTATTGCAACCGGCTATATTTATATCATATCCCTGATATTGGGGATAGGTCAATGAGTCTACCGAACAGTTCCATTTACCAATATGGGCTGTCTGATAGCCTTCTTGCTTCAATGCTTCACCAATAGTCAATTCTTCCAAAGGCATATTTTGCACAAAAATCGACTGGGAGTACCGGACAATATTCTTCAATCTGTTTTTTCTTGAAGGAATGGAATAGCCGCCGGGGAATATAATCAGTCAAATGCAGACGTGCCGGATATTTTCCCGTTTGAAAAGATGCACGTGTAGGCGAGCTTACCGGACAAGCAGCGTAAGCGTTCGTAAAACGGACACCTTCTTTAGCCAGTTTGTCTAAATTGGGGGTCTCATAAAAACGACTGCCATAACATGACAAATCCGTCCACCCCAAGTCGTCCGCTAAGATGAAAATAACATTCGGACGAACTTTCTCCTTGTGCTGTGATTGGCAGGATACCAGCACTGTTGAAATCAAAACTACTCCTGACAATATCAAATTTTCTTTCATGTATCGTTATTTTTTAAGTATAAAACAGGCTTTTCCGAACTATAAAGTCCGGAATAAGCCTATATTAAAATAAAATGCAAACTTACTATTAGTCGTGTAGTTTCCTGCTTCTCAAATAGTCAAGCAGATATTGAGGGCGGTCGGTTTGTATGATTCTTGCCCCAAGTGTATCGATAAGATATCCATAGCCGTCATCTGGATTCTTTAAGGACATATCATCATCATGCCCGCCAGCCATTGTATCCCAAAGGGTGTTGTACCAAATTAATGCCCGGCCGTCAAGAGACGATTTCAATTTGACTGGAAGCGGATTTGAATCATTAACAAAAAGCAATTCAAAAGCGACCGGTTGCATATCTTTAATAAAAGTTTCAATCTGCTGTTCTGCACCATGAGTATCCAAATTGACAATAGGCATATAGATAACATCATTCAGATAATCACCAAACTGCTTTTTTACTTCTTCGGCGGATTTGTTTCCTTTCATAATGATTTGTTTAGTCGTTCCCGTCTTTCTCATCAATGCATATACTTGTTCAAAGTAACGGTCGGCTTTATCTAAATTCAACATGATTTTACCCTTAGCATGCAGTAGAGCTTCTTCAAGTGTCGGTACATTATGAATGGTACGAATAGCACAACCTGTTCTTCAGTTTCAGTTTGTGTATAGAATCCAATGTAACTTCTGCTATTTTCCCTTTTCCCGTAGATGTACGGTCTAATGTGGGGTCATGCATTAGTATCAACTGTCCGTCTTTAGTACGCTGCACATCCAATTCGACAATATCTACTCCCCATTTTTATAGCATTATCTATCGCCTCCAATGAATTCTCGGGATAATTACGCCAGTCTCACGATGAGAGGCAACTATAACTGTGCTCTGGTCACGATTCAGTAGCTTCTCGCGTATCAAACTTACTCTATCCTGCGAATAGAGTTGAACTGCTGCCAATACAGCAACTACGATTAATATAAGTTTTTTCATCTCGTTTATGTGTTAGTTTATCTTCTTCCTATTTTCTTCAGGTATGCATCCAACAGGAACGGATGGTCACTGAATATTATATTGGCTCCTTTTTTCAGTAACCAGCCATAACTGTTCTCCGGATCGTCCATCGCCATTTCATCATCATGTCCACCATTAAAGTCCGCCCACAATGAATTGTACCAAATGCGGAATCCTCTATCTTTTATTTCTTTAGCCCGGTCTATCACAGGAAAATCATCTCTTGTGAAAGAAAGACTAATAACAGATGTCTCAATATTATCCATAAAATCATCCAGTTTCTCATCATCACCTTCTCCCTTGCAAACTAATACTGGAATATAATTTACTCCGTCCAACAGTTTACCATAAGTCTGGGCTACATGCTTGCTATCTGTCGTTCCACGCAAAATTATTTGTTCCAGGCATCCCTGTTTTTCGCAACCTCTATCACTTTTTTCTTTGATGGGCTGCCATTTGTCTACTTGAATTAAAATTTTACCTTTAGCTAATTCCAACACTTCTTCAAAAGTAGGTATTCTTTGGCGGGTAATAACCCCGATAGGACTTTTTAGTTTTAAATCTTTCAATTCCGTCCACGTATAATCAGACACTTTACCGGTTCCCGTTGTTGTACGGTCTATCGTCTGGTCGTGCATCATGACTATGACACTGTCTTTTGTCATTTGCACATCAATCTCAATGCCATCAAATCCGGCATCAATACAGCTCTTATACGCTTGAAGTGAATTCTCCGGAGCATTCCGCCAGTCACCACGATGAGCAAAAATCATCACATAATCAGATTTACCGCCATCTTTCAAAGTATTCAAAAGAAAATCCAACCGATTTTGAGCATGAGTGGAGAAAACTCCACTCATAATAAGCATTAATGCTATAATTGTAATAAATTTACTATTCATAATGTTTATTTCTTATTTTATATCCCACCACACACGTGTTGTTATCTTATCTTCACCGCCAAGTAATTTCAATCCATTCTGATATTCTGATTTATTTTTAGTGATTTCATCCTCCGGATATAAATAACGAGCCGGAAGTTGATTCACTCCTACTGTTTCATCATCTGTATGTATGCGGTCGTAAAGATGCGGACGACCGGTACGGCGTATATCAGCATACATCTCTAACGAATTGTAAGGGAACAGAGCCAACCATTTCTGTAACGCAATCTGTTCTAATTGTTCGGACTCGTTGGTAGATAACTTAACGGGTAACTGATTCATTGCCGGAGTATTAAAATAGCCTTCTGGAGCCATCGGCACTTTATCAGAGGCAGTGTAAGCCATAATATCTTCATCCTTGATTCCCCATGTTTTCATAGCACATTCAATGCCTTTCTTATATAATACTTCAACAGTTCCACCCATATTCCATCCTTTAATCACTCCTTCCGCTCTCAAGAAATAACTTTCAGCAGCATTCATAACCATTAGCGGCTCCGTATTTTTAGAATCGGAATCAGAAAACGCGAACCCAACAAGGATAATGTATTTTTTTGCATGTTCTGCAAGTCCCATTTCAATAGAATTCATACCGTTGCGTGCACCTCTATAATTACTATTATATGACTCATCAACCGGCTTATTGAAAAATATGGGTAAACGAGGGTCTTCGTAACCTACCAACACACTTTGCATCGCCTCACTCATATAAGTTTCTCCCAAGCAGAAAGCCAACCATAAGGAGTGGTTGATGAGGAAGTAGCAATAAGGAAAGCATCATCACCGGCAGTTTCCATAACTCCGGCTGCGACCGCCTCTTCTGCATATTTTGTAGCATCAGCAAAGTTTACATCCGAAATTCTCATAGCTAAACGCAATTTCAAAGAGTTAGCGAATCGATACCATTTTTCTACACTTCCACTATATATTTGGTCGTCTGTACCAAATGCATTCGCAGTTCTGTTTTGAGCCAATACTGTAATAGCCGTATTCAAATCCACAAACATCTGTTTATAAACTTCCTCCTGTGAATCATATTTCACGCTTACTTGGGCATTATTTGCAACAGAATAAGGCATTGGCCCATATAAATCGGCTACGCGATGAGATATTTGCACTTTCCAAACTAAAGCAACCGCATGTGCCACAGGTAATGTATTTTCGGTCATTTCAAGTACGGTTTCCAATTGCGGAAGCGCTTTCAGATAGTATGTAGCCCATGCTCTTCTTGAAAATTTATCGGGAGCGGCAAATCTATCCGACTGGAAAGACGGGGTTACATTCGTGAAATATTGAACATACAAGTTGGACATGACCGAACTTACCAGCTCAAACTCATAACGGTCGGCATACATTCCCCAATATTGTGAGTATGCAAAAGCTGCACCAACGTGCGACATTCCAAGCTCCGGAAGTTTTGTATCATCTTTATTCAAATCTTCGAAATCGGAGCATCCCCATAAAGTTGTTACCACAGTCAGTAACAATAGATATAGATAGTTTATTTTCTTCATAATTCTAAAGTTTATTCATTAAAAGGATACGTTCAGATTAATACCAAATGAGCGGGTGGAAGGCAAGGCAAAAGCTTCCAACGCTTGATTATTTCCTGTACCTACCGTCATTTCGGGGTCAAATATTCCGGCTTTATTTTGTAGGTAACAAAGATTCTTACCATAAATTCCTAAAGATAATCCTGTGAAAGGCAATTTGCCTAATACAGATTTCGGGAAAGAATAGGAAAGTGAAATTTCTTTCAGGCGAATGAAGGACGCATCGTACACAAACACTTCGCCCACCGGATTGTTACGACCTCCTAAAGTGGTCCACAAAGTTTCCGCATTAATTTCTTTCGTATTCTTCTCTCCACTATCCAACACCCGGGGAATACAATACCGCCCTCACGCCCGGCCAAAGTACGGGCAGTAGAACCATACCCACTCAACACTGCGTCTGTGAAAGATACAATTTTACCTCCCTGTTTGGTATCAATCAAAACATTCAATGATAAGTTCTTATATCTGAATGTATTTGACCAGCCACCTGTCCAGTCAGGATTTGCATTGCCTACTTTCACTGTTTTCTTAGAGGTCAATTTTGGCAATCCGTTTGTTCCCACCAGTATCTCACCGGCATCATTACGCTGAAATCCACGTACGTAAATATCACCAAAGGATCCTCCTTCTTCAGCAACAACATTCGCTATGAAATCTTCTAGAGCCTAAAGTTATTGTCTTTACGTCTTCTGTCAATTCTTTTTATTGTATTAGTATTCTTGCTGAAGTTGAATTGAGTAGTCCAAGAGAAAGCTTTTGTTTCTACCGGGGTACCATATAGTTTGATTTCAACGCCTTTATTTTGTACCTTGCCTGCATTTATAAAACGGTTCTGATAACCGGAAGCCAAAGGCATGGGTATAGAAATCAACTGGTTAGTAGTGTTTGAGTTATAATAAGAAAAGTCCAGTCCCAAACGGTCACCAAAGAAGCGAACATCAACACCCATTTCAAACGAACCGGTTTTTTCCGGTTTCAAGTCTACAGCAGGCAATTTACTTGACTTGTATACATATCCATTATTTCCTCCTGCAATATACGAATAGGTCTGATTGATAATAAAAGGGTCTGTATCATTACCCACTTGTGCATAAGATGCTCTCACTTTAGCAAAGTTGAACCATTCGGGCATCTTGATTATATCACTCAATACAGCCGACAAACCTACTGATGGATAGAAATAAGAGAAGCTCGATTTTGGCAAAGTGGACGACCAGTCATTACGACCTGTCACATCCAAAGTAAGGAATCCTTTGTAAGTTACTTGTGCAAAGCCATAAAAAGAGTTCAGTTTACGACGGAACAATGAATTGTCTCCAACCAAATTCTTTGCATTGGATTGTGAGAATAAGTTTTCCGCCAGTAACTCTGTGTTTGAATAACTGCTTCCTTTCCTATTTTGATAGAAGGTACTTCCACCAAAGTTTACGTCAAAAGTCCAATCCTCACTCAAGGTTTTGGCATAAGTCAACAAGAAGTCATTGTTCCATTCAAAAGAGTCATAAGAATCTAATATATAATCGCCGTTCGGTGCTCTCTGATAAGTATCATTATATAATTTGAATTCACCCGAATCGTGATAATAATCTACACTGGAACGTAGCATTAAGCTCAATCCTTCGAGTATAGTCCATTTTACAGAACCCATTGCCAATATTTTATTACGCTCGTCTGACCGTACATTGCGATTAACAACCCAATATGGATTCTGAGAAAGGTCTGCGCCACCCGGCAGCCAATGATGTTGCAATGTCTTTATCGTGCCTCCTGTGCTTACATATTCGTATGTTTTAGCATCATCCAAAACGATATTTCTCGGCATGGTATAAATCTGTCGTACAGGGTTAAAAAATATTCTCTCCTGTCCAAGGTTTACCTTTTACCTTTTGGTTCATATAGTTTATTTTTGCATCGACTTCTATATTCTTACTTAGTTTCGAATTCAAACGTAAAGAAGCGGAAGCACGATTCAAACGGTTTTGAGGTACAATTCCGTTGCATAATCATGGTTCAGGGAGAAACGGGCTTGTGTCTTTTCCGTCCCGGTGGACACCCCAACTGAATTAGACCAGTTGATACCTGTATTAAAGAAATCTCTTACATTGTTGGGTTGAGGAGTTAAGGCGTATTCTTTATCTCCGGCATAATTAGGATTGTTAGACCAATGTTCTACCATCTGACCTTCCATCTTAGGACCAAAATTATATAAAGTGTTTTTATTATATTGTCCTCCCGAACCTTGTGCATATTCATCTTGCAGGTCTAACATTATATTAGGAGAATCTATTTAGAAAAGAAGATGAATAGGTGACACCTAATCCTTGTCCCGCAGTTCCTTTCTTGGTAGTTATAATAATTACACCATTACTAGCGCGTGAACCATACAAAGCTGCCGCTGATGCTCCTTTCAAAACATTAATAGATTCAATATCAGCAGGATTGATAGAAGATATACCGTCTCCTGAATCAAATCCTCCCGTTAGTGCCTTACCATCCGAACCCTGCGAACGAGTAGTGGAAGATGTATTATCAATAGGTACACCATCGACAACAATCAATGCCTGATTGTTACCACTTATAGAACGGTTTCCACGCAATGAAATCTTAGAAGAACCTCCTAAACCGGAAGACACTTTACTAATATCCAAACCTGCTACTTTACCGGAAAGAGAATTGACAACGTTCAAGTCACGTACCTGTTCGAGTTCTTTTCCGGCAACAGCCTGTGTGGCATAAGATAAGTTTTTCTCCTTACGGGAAATACCAAGTGCCGTAACAACTACTTCATCCAACACTTTACTGTCCTCTTTCAGGGTAATTTGAGCTAAATCTTTACTGTTTGAAGCACTAAGTTCTACCGGTTGGTAGCCAATATATGAAATAGATATCACCGCGTCCTCTGGAACATCATCCAGTTTGTACTTTCCATCGAAATCTGTTATTGTCCCCATAGTAGTGCCTTTCACCAAGACGCTAGCCCCAATAATAGGCTCGCCTTTTTCATCGGCTATCGTTCCCATTGCTTTTCTAGTAGTTTGATTCTTCTGAAGTTTACGAATCAAAACAATTACATTTTCTTGTTCTTTCTTGTAAGTCAGGTCCATTCCTGCTAGAATTTTGCTCATAAGCTGTTCAATAGTTGCATTCTGCACACCTAACGAAACTTTCTGATCCAATTCAGGAAGGCCCTCATTGTAGAAGAATTTGTAATTGCTTACTTGTTCGATTTTCTTTAAAGAGGCTCTCAAAGAGAGGTCTTTCACGCTCACCGTTATTTGAGAATAAGCAGTAAAAGAGACGCATAAAACAATAGCAGACAAATAGCCCGCAGTGTTTTCCAGTTTTACTTCTCCCTGCATTTGTTCCAAGGAGTTTTTCAAAGGTTGTTTTGTGTTTCATATATTAAAACTTTTAAGTTGTTTGATAGGTATACAGACTACTATACTCGCTCGTCCAATCGCCTATCAGACTTTAACTCTCGTTAACTTATTCAATTCAGAGAACAAAAAACCATTCCTAAGTAGTGGGCTCCGGAATGGCTCTATTCTATATTTTACTCAATAAACGATTATATTACTTTGTATTCACCAATATTACGTTCTTCAGCATTAAAGGAAACTCCCACTTTTACTAGCTCACGCCCGTCTGTCCGGTAAGGTAACAAATATCCTTTTTCATCTATTTGTTTCAGAGCTTCGTCTACTGTTCCTTCCAGTTTAAACTCAAAAACATAAATACGGTCTTTTGTTTTCACCACGGCATCGGCACGACCTTTTGCACTACGGACTTCTGCATCCACATATTGTCCCATTAACTTAAAGACGAGATAAAAGATAACCAGATAATGACGTTCGGTCTTTGTGTTCAATTCGTAGGGAATGTCGGCAAAGAATGATTTCATACGTTCCATAAAGGAATGAACGTCGCCCGACTGAAGTTCACGGACAAACTTAACTGCATTAAAATCCGTTTCATCAGAAGAGATGGGTGTATAATAAGGGATCAGGAATTTAAGAAAGCCATATTTTACCTCATCATTCGGAAAACCTAGCGTATATAGGTTCAATGATTTATCAAAGTTTTTAATTGTCAGATAACCACTTTGGTAGATCATCGGAAGGGGATTCTTTGTCTCTGCACGGTATTCGGCAAATCCGGAACTTCCTACTTCCAAGCCATCTATCAGCAAACGTAAATCATAATCACTTTGTTTCAGCAGGTCTACAAGATAGGTAGGAGTACCGGTCTGGAACCAGTAATTATCAAACATTAATCCATCAAAGACATTGAGGACACTGAAGGGGTTAAACAATCCATCTTCGCTATATGTAAAGTGATAGCCATCGTACATCGCCGTCATTTTATCGACAGTATCTTCAAAAGACATCTCCTGCACTTCTGCCAACCGCTCCAACTCGGGAGTAAATGTGGATACTAACTCCTTTTTAGTAATACCACAAATATTGGCGTATGGAATTTTCATACTTATATCATTCAGCTGATTCAAATCACTGAACACACTTACTTGGGCAAATTTTGTGACTCCTGTCAAGAATATAAACCGAAGATAGCGGTCGGAACTTTTCAGTACACCATAAAAGGCTTTCAGAATACGACGGTATTCATCCAACAGGTACTCATCTAAAAGGGCTTGCAGCAAAGGCTTATCATACTCATCAACCAATACCACAACTCCTTTTCCTGTTTTCAGATAGGCTTGCTCAATGATATAACTAAAACGTTCTTCAGGACTACGATCTTTCTTCTCATCACCATATACAGCTTCCCATTTCTCCAAATACTGGTTTAGCATGGCGACCAAATCTGCCGCCGTCTCATATTTCTTCGCATTCAAATCAAGATGCAGAACCGGATATTGCTCCCCACTTCGTCTCTAACTTTTCAATTGCCAAGCCTTCAAAAGGTCTTTACGACCCTGAAAGTAGGCTTCAAAAGTGGAAATTAGCAGACTTTGCCAAAACGACAGGGGACGACTAAGAAAATAAGGCACTTTAGTAGCTGCTATCTGATATATAATGGCCGTTTATCCACATACAAACACCCCTCCGCACGCATCTTTTCAAATGTCTGTATCCCTATCGGCAATTTGCGCTCTAATGTATTCATTGCATCTTCAAATTAGTGTACCACAAATATAGACGTTATTCAATGAATAAACAGAAGATACTCTATGAAAGTTCCACTTATTTCTCTTTCAAAACAATCACCGAACCGTCCATTTCATAATAAAAAGGCGAAGTAAGCATGAGAATATTCAAGGCGTTCTGTATGCCACCCCTGGAATAGTTCCGGTGAAATATTCATTAGGTAGTTTATTGGAGTCAGAAACGAATCTCTACGTCATAGATGCGTGAAAGGGTTTTCATTATATTTTCCAAAGATTCTTTCTCAAAATAGATATTTCCTTTCGTCCATTCAATGTAGTCACTCGGGTGTACTTGAGTAGCTGTTATCTTATGAGTGGCTTTATTATATTCTATTTTGTCGCCGGGCTTCATGATATGCGACATTTTCTGCGCATAGACTCCTACTTTTCCTTCCAAAAGAACGACTGTCACGTCTTTAGCATCTTCATAGGCAGATACATTAAAAGAAGTACCGAGTACTTTCACTTCCAAATCCCCGACCTGCACTATAAAGGCATGTTTTTCATCATGAGCTACTTTGAAATAGGCTTCACCATTCAGTTGCACACGACGCACATTTTCTCCGAACCCGAAGAAATACGCATGATGAAATTATACAGTTTACCGCTATATCTATGATAGAGCTTCTCGAATGCTTGGAAAGAACCTGCACCCAATTCTGCCAATAAGCGTTTTTCATCTGTAGAATCGACCATATCTTGGAATTTTGCAACAAAGGTATGTCCCTCTTAAGGACATAAACAAGTGACAATATTATTAATATTTCTGTGACTGTGTAGCCTGACCCACATTTTCACTGTCAACCTGCCTTGCTTCATTTTTTCGTCTGTTCCGTCTCACCTTTGAGCCTCTGGTCTTCCTCAATCACAGGATTATTTTCATTCCCTGTTACAGGTTCGTTGCTATTTTCTATTGCAGATTGGTCTGCATTTGTTTTCTTTTCTGTAAGATTCTTATCAATTTTCGCCAACCGGTTCTCACGAGCCACTGGTCTCAATACAGGTTCCACGGAAGAGCCCTGTACATCCGGTCGCTGCACTCCCGGCAACGCATCGGGCATAGAAGCCAATGCCGGAGTTTGCGTATGACGTATATGATCCGCAGCAGGTGTTCCCAGAAAATACAGGCTTACGGACGAGACAACAGCCAGTAATATAACGGCTGCAGCAGCCATCATCCATCTTCGATAAGGATATATTCTCCTCTCCACTGGAGGCATAAGCTCTTTCTCCAATTGTTCCCAACCGGAAGCAGGTACAGGCTCGGAATAATCCGCGAGCTTCTCCTTCAACTTATTCATCCACAATTCTTTCTCTTCCATCTCTATCTATCCATTATGCATTATCCATTCTTTTACTCTTTTTGCCAATACACTCTTCGCGCGAAACAGTTGCGAGGCCGAAGATTTTTCATTGATACCTAATGCTTGGGCAATTTCCTTATGCGACTTGTCTTCGAAGGTATAAAGGTTAAACACGGTACGGTATCCGACGGGCAACTCTTCGATAAACTGCATCAGCACTTTTTGCGGAATCGCCTCTACATCGGATGTATCCGGCTCTTCATATTCCTCTGGCAGCTCTTCCAAGGGTGTCGACTGATTCATCACATCGTTCTTGCGAAGATACTGCAATGCAATGTTGACCATCACCCTCTCCATCCACGCCCGCAGGGAACCTTCACCCCGCCAGGTGAACTTGTCGAAAGAATCGAATATCTTTATAAAACCGTCGTGAAGCAGGTCTTGGGCAGTATCACGGTCGCCGATATACCGAAGACAAATTCCAAGCATACGCCCCCATACTGCTCATACAGCTCCTTGCGGGCACGGTTATTGCCTAGCCTGCATTGTTCCGACAACTCAAATTCTTCCATTCTCCTATACACGTGTTTACCTTATAAATGCAGCAAAGATAGAAATACTGCACCTAGAGAACAACTCTTTTTTGCACTTTTTGTTTCTTTAACAGATTCGAATGCAATATTTCCGTTCTCTACGCATTTTTCCAATACAAAGCAATAATTAATCAATCTAAAACCTAAGTATGTATATGAAGAAATTTAAATTCATTGCCTTTATCTTTGCTATTATGACCACTACGCTGATTCTTCAGTCATGCTTGGACGATAACGACGGTCCGGCCGACCTGCTGGTTATCAGCACGATCAACAAAATCAGCCAGGATAGCAAGGATTTTTATTTCACTCTCGATAACGGTGAAAAGATGTATCCCAATAATGGCCAGGAATGGAACAGTGCGGAATTTGCAGAGGGGCAACGCGCCTTTGTCATTTTTAACGAACTGGAAACTCCCGTAAACGGATATGACTACAATGTGCAAGTAAAACAGATTAATGAAATACTTACAAAAGATATCGTCGAGATGGATGACGATGAAAATACTGAAGAGAAAATCGGAGATGATAAAATAAACACTACTGATATGCGTATCAACAAAGATAACAAATATCTGACGATTGAATACCAATACTACGGTACGCACAGTGCAGATAAAAAACATTTCCTGAATCTGGTAATCCCCAAAGCGGAAGCCGCTCCTACCACAGAAGACGGTAGCGGAAAATGAATATATCAATCTTGAATTCCGTCACAACAGTGAGGGAGACTATCCCCAGACTTTGGGTGAGGGATACGTATCTTTCAAGCTGGATAAAATCAAGGACCGGATGGAAGGAAAGAAAGGACTGAGAATCCGCGTAAATACCCTATATAGCGGCATTAAAACTTATGAAGTAAAATTTCCTAATCTGCTAATCTAAAATGAAAAACACTCTTTTTTAATATATTAATTACGCAAAGGAGGACGGTAGTTGTGAAACTGCCGTCCCTTTCTTTATGAGTTATTTCTTATCTCCCAGATAATTCCATACGACAGCGCTCAAGGCAGCTCCGACGAAAGGAGCAATGATGAATAGCCACAACTGCGACAAGGCTTCTCCTCCTCGAACAATGCCGGAGCAATACTGCGTGCCGGATTGACAGAAGTACCTGTAATAGGAATACATACGATATGCACCAACACCAGAGTGAGGCCGATAGCAAGTCCTGCCAAATTACCTGCCCCCTTCTTCGAGTCGGTAGCACCAAGCACTACCAATACAAAATGAAAGTAAATACCGCTTCCGCAATGAATGCCTGTAACATCTCCCCGTCACCAAAACTGTTTCGATCCCGTTACCGTAGGACCGTCATGGGCTCCGGTAGAAACCAAAGCAAAAAGAATAGCCGAGCCGATAATAGCTCCGATCACTTGGAAAAGCATATACATTCCCTGCATCTTTTTCCATTCATACGTCCTGTCAGAAATACCCCTAAAGTGATAGCAGGGTTAATATGACATCCCGAAATGCCTCCGATAGCATACGCCATCGCCACTACTGATAATCCAAAGGCCAAAGCCACACCTACCGTGCCCACACCGGCACCTACTGTTCCCCGCCATATTGCCCGCAAAAACGGCACTACCACATCCCATCAGGACAAGAACCATTGTCCCGATCATTTCTGAAATGTACTTCTTCATAGTAAATCAATATTGTTAATTGTTTATTTTCCAAAAATAATCAATTAAGTCTGAAAGTCAAAGTATATCTATACAATTATAGCTATCTTTGCAACATTTTTTAAACAAAGGAATTATTTCAAATGAAAAAGGACTCTTTTATGCTATATTGGCCTCTGTTCTATGGGCTATCGTCAATCCCTTTATCAAACAAGGGCTGAGCTACGATTTCACTCCCATGAATTTTGCCGGACTCCGTTTCACGACTGTGGGGATTATCTTATTCGCATATACCTGGCACAAAGGAATGTGGCAGGAAATACGGCAACACAGCAAACTATTTCTGAACCTGGTGCTTATCAATATGTTTATGGGATACACGGCCTTTTATTTTGGCGTGGACTTTGTAAGCGGGGCCATCTCGTCTATCATCATGGGAATGACTCCCCTTATCAATGTATTGTTGGCTCATCTGCTCGCAAGCGATGACCGCCTAAACGCGCATAAGATTATCAGTCTCATTGTCAGCCTTATCGGACTGTTCCTTATCATCGGAATGGGAAGTGACGGCGAGCCGCTCGACTGGAAAGGAATTACGGGTATCGTGTTTCTGCTGCTTAGTATCATTTTTCAAGGCTATTCCGCCATCTCCGTTTCGGAAGATAAGGGAAAGGTGAATCTATTTTCCTGAATGCCGTACAGATGTTTTTCGGAGGACTGCTTATATATATGATAGGATTGGGCACGGAAGGTTATCATTCTTTCATCGGAAAGCCAAGCGGATTCTATATCAGTCTCGGCATTCTCGTATTTATCTCGGTCTTCGCCTTCAGCTTCTGGTTTATCGCCTTGCAAAGCAAAGGAGCGAAAGTCAGCGATATCAATATGTGCAGGCTGATCAATCCCATTCTCGGTGCAGTACTGAGTTGGGTTATGTTGCCGGACGAATATCCCACATTCAGTACAGTGGCAGGAATGATTATTATTGTCAGCTCCTTGATTATCTATTTCAAAGGAGCTGAAATAAGCCAATGGCTCAAGAATAAAACGGCGAAAGTAAGTTGATACGACAAAACACTGAGCTGACAGACTACGGCAAACACTGAGTTGACAGACTACAGTAAACACTGAACAGACTGCAACGTCAGCATTTCTTTAGGGACCGCTGATTTTATCTCTTCCTTGAGGACGCAAAGCAAAGTGTGGCGAACGAAATCTTTGCTTGTAGCCAACACAACCTGGCGTGTAGGACGCGGGATGGCGAACGGCCGCACTAGTTTACGTTGTTCTTCCGTCAACTGCACGACAGCCAGTTCGGGGATAAACGTGATTCCTTTTCCGCTTTCCACCATCCGCATGAAGGTTTCCATACTACCCAGACGATAGGCCATCTGACTGACTTTCACCGCTTCCATCTGGCAAAAGCGAACGAGTTGGTCGCGAAAGCAATGTCCTTCATCCAACAGCCAAAGCCGTTCACCGGTTATATCGGAGGTGCGGATAACATCATGTTTGAAGGAGGGTTCTTTCTTGGATACATACGCATAAAATTGCTCGTAAAACAATGTTTCTTCCGTCAGAAAACTATCCTCCAGCTTGCTGGCGATAATTCCGCATCCAGATCTCCGGCATGCAAGGCCTGCTGAATATCCTGCGTCTTCATTTCCGTCACCCGAATATCCAACTCCGGATACTTCTCCATCAATTGGGGAAGAAACGCGGAAGCAGGTAAGGAGCTACCGTCGGCAATACTCCTAAACGGAATATGCCGGACAATGATTGTTTCTCTTCACTGATTATCTCTTTTACCTGAGCCGCCTGAGCTAAAATCACCCGTGCCTGATCAATCACTTTTTGCCCGATAGTAGTAGGGCAAACGGGTTGCACGGTTCGGTCGAACAGCTTCACACCCAGCTCGTCTTCCAACTTCTGAATCATGGCACTCAATGTAGGCTGTGTCACCCGGCAATATTCAGCCGCCCGGGCAAAATGCCGGAACTGATCTACCGCTAATATGTATTCCAATTGTTGTATTGTCATCTATCAAATTATTTAAAGTTATAGATTTCATCTATGCAAAGATAGAAATTTTCAGTTTGACAGCAAGCATTTTACGCCTTATCTTTGCAGTACAGAAAAAAATAAAACGAGTATAAATCATTAAAAATAAAACGAATATGAAAACTTTAGAATTTATCAAGCTGAATGAATCGGGAGCAAACAACGTAGTAGCATCTTTGCAACAACTATTAGCGGACTTCCAAGTATATTACACGAATCTTCGTGGTTTCCACTGGAACATCAAAGGACATAATTTCTTCGTTCTCCATAGCCAGTTCGAGAAGATGTATGACGACACAGCCGAAAAGGTGGACGAAATAGCAGAACGAATCCTAATGTTGGGCGGAACTCCTGCCAACAAATTCAGTGATTATCTGAAAGTGGCTAATATCAATGAAGTGGACAAGGTGAGCAATGGTGACGAAGCTCTGAACAGCATTCTCCAGTCTATCAGCTATCTGATCGGTGAGGAACGCAAGATTCTGTCTATCGCTTCTCAAGCCGGAGACGAAGTAACCGTTTCGATGATGAGCGATTATCTGAAAGAACAGGAAAAACTGGTTTGGATGTTGGTGGCTTATAATAGTAAGTAATTAAAAATGAAAAAACTCTCGCTACAAATATTTGTGACGAGAGTTTTTTATTAGTATACATTTAAACAAATGATTATAAAATGTCCAATATACTAAATTATAATTGTTCAATTTCTTCGATCGCAAGTCCTGTATATTTAATAATACTGTTAACAGGCACTCCATCATTCTTCATTTGACGAGCGATATTATACTGTTCTTCTTTTCTTCCTTCTTTTATACCTTCTTTTATACCTTTTTCAATCCCTTTTCTTGTCCCCTCCTCTAAAGCAATCCGGCACCTTTCTTCAGCCGCCCGACGTTCGTCTTCTTCCACAATCTGACTCACACTATAGCGGTCTACCGCTTTATCATAAGCGATACGATTCTCCTCCGACAGATTTGCTACTGCCGCCATTTTTGCCAAATGTTCAAACACCTGGTCTTTCAATGCATCAGGCATTCTGCTCCAATTACTCATGTTCTTCAATGCATAAATTAATTTATCATATAAAGTATTACAATCCGCCAATTCTTTTGTAAAATAGGGGAACTGCAAATAGATTTGGCGAAAATGGGGATTTACCACAGCTCCCGAATCCTTATCCGAGACAACCGTATCCGTACGGAACTTTTCCTCCAATCCCGCTTCCTTGAAATTCATTAAGAAAACACCATAAACAGTAGAAAGTTGATAACGTTTTCCATAAGGAACAAATTCTTCTTTCACCAACATTCCATTTTCATCCCGATTCTCGGGTATCGGAATATGTTTGGGAAGAGGATTCTCTATCTGACGGCTCACGGCACGGCAAACATAATAAAGTGTACGGTCCAGAAAATGGCTATGCCAACGATTCTGCATTTCCACAATTATAAATTCACCACTATCAGTACGACAATATAGATCATAAATAATTCCCTTGTCATGAATATTATCCGCACGATCCTCCTTATCCAGAAAAACAAGGTCCTCAATATGATGCTCTCCGGCAAGCAATTCATTCAGTAGAATTATAAGAAGCTCCTTACTGGCAGGCTGACCGAAAATTATCTTAAACCCTATATCTGTAAAAGGATTGACGTATCTAGACATATTACATAACTTTTGTATATGACAAAAATAGCACATATATTTGGATATCCATACATTGGGAGACTTTATTTTTCCGAAATACCTCCTGTTTGTATATATCCTACATCGATTAAAATTAAAAAGAAGCCTAAAAGTCCCTTTATCTAACTTTTAGGCTTCACACTATTGTTTAAATATCTTTATTATAACTATTCAGCAGTATTATCAGGACAACGCACTCCTTCTACAAACCTAAGATTTCCCCAACCAGCAAAAGTAGCATTGTATCCATTACCAGTAAGATCGGTTACAACCTTAGCATTATCCTCAGCAGGTTCATTGAATCTCCAATAAGCAACCAACCCATCAGTTAAAGGATCCACCCAACATACGTTATTCTTCAAATCAGCAGCTGAACGGGCGACAGCCCATACACGTGCCTCGCTGACATACCCATTCATATAACGGTCATCAGCAGCTGATTGTCCAATATAGAATGCGGCATTTGCATCCTGCCCGTAAGCGTAGGTTAAATCAACAGTACCTCGTGTATCCGGAAGTTCTCCTTGTAATTCTCCATTAACATAAATAAACTTTTTACCTTGTGAACCATCATAAACACAAGCTAAGTGCACCCACTTATCATTAGGCAAAACATCTCTGGAATCGATAGCTGGACTTCCACCACTCAATTGCAGTTTCCAACCCTCTGTATTACTGCCTGCCGTACGCAAACAGAAGTTCTCTTCCAATCCCATAACAGAGAAGCACCATTTTCTACTTGTAGGTGTCATCTTCTTAAAACGTACCCGAGCTTCAAACGTTACATTTGGCAATGCCGCGGTATTATATTTTGATTCTTTCCTAAAATCAACCTTAAAATATTCCGCAGTATTAGACAAATCAGCCGCTTGTGTTATGATAACTTGATTAACAACGATGTATATAGTACGCGAGCCTTCTATGACAGAAAGATTCTTATCAGACACTCCCGCAATACTTACCGGAAGCACATAAGTCGTACCCTCTTTCAATAGTTCGCGACTGATAATACTTAAACGTACACCTTCTGAAGAAATGCTTTTTCCATTTTCAATTATCAAGCTTGTATTTTCCAACTTATAAGATTTTTCAGGAAGTAATTCATAATTCTTCTTATACTCCTTATTAAACGATTCTACCAATTCCGGAGTAGACTTCATCATTACTTCCACATTATTCTCCATTGCATTAGATGAAGCAACCTTAATACCAATCACTGCCGGTAAATCATCAATCGTCAAATTAGCAACCGGAGATAATTTATCTGCTCCTACAATATACACTCCTTCATAATATTCCTGACTTTTCTGGCAAGACATCATTAAAAAGGAGAACAGAGCCAATAGTGCATATTTTATATTCTGTTTCATTTTTTCAAATATTAATGTTCATTCATTATTCTGATAGCCTCACGTGTCCATTTGTAATTAGGATTAGAGCGGTAGTCATTTTCCATGTGATATGTACCACAACCTCCTTTACGAGTAGCCAATTTACCTTCATACATAGGAAGAAAACGTGCCATACCTTCCAGTGACGGTACTGTACCTCCCTCTCTTAAAGTATGCGAAACCCCTCCATTCACATATTTTCCACCTTCAAATGTCTCTGCAAAGATATACTGTTCTGGTTTCCAACCATTCTGAGCAGCATTATCAAAGCGCCTCTGTAAATCAGAATACGATGAAGAATTATATGACTGCACAACACCATAATTAAAGTACTCAGCCAGTCCTTGTTTCAAATGATAAGGCACACCATCGATAATCAACAAGTTACGAGTTCGGATTTTGGCCCAATATACTTACCCAATGCTTTTACAAAAATCTCCATATTGTCCATATAGTCAGGCTACATAGATGAAGGTCCAACCAAAGGGCCATTGAACTGAACTCCCGGAAATTCTTGATATCCAGGCTCATAATCAAGGTCAATACCTTGATAACCATACTTATACATTGTATCAACTAATGCCTTGGCATATTCTTCTATTCCCTCCGAAGTTGCAATTTCATGATTCTCTCCAGACATAAATTCATCAGGAATTTTGTGAGCGAAGATCGTATATGTCACCCGAGTTCCTTTCACATCCTGCACATAACGCAAATCTTCTATTTGAGCCGGACTTAAATTCTTATAATCACCCCATATAGAAATAATATCCACACTATCAGGTACACTGCTCAAGAAGTTTATCATATCAGCAGAGTTAGCTGTCCATCCGCCAAACCAGCCAAAAAAGACTTCATGATCATTCCTAGCTTTATATGCTCTCAAATTTTCCCAATATTCTTCAGACATATTATCAGGAACTACTATATCCAAAGCTTCTATATCCGTATTGCACGATATAATCCCCGTGCCAATCATCACAGAAACAATTATATACATTAATAATTTCTTCATATCGTTTATTATAAATAATACTTATTACTATTTGTCTGCTAAATCTCACCATAAACGAGTTGCTCCGGTATCCGGACCGTTCAATAGTTTTATAGCCTTTTCTACTTCATCCTTATTCCCCAGATATTCAGAATAAGGGAAAGGAACACGGCGGATCTGTATAGAAGTACTAATAACACCGCCACTTTCGTTATTGACAATCTCATATATTTTAGGATATCCTGTACGACGGAATTCGCTCCATGCTTCCTGTCCTAATGGATACATTGCAATCCATTTCTGGGTAATAATCTGTTCTAACTGTTTTTTGTACTGTTCGTATTCCAAACAACCGTAATATCAGATGGCGCAGGCGCGGAAGGGCTAGCCTTAAATCCAGGATATCTTGCCGGGACTTTAGTACTGACCAGATAATTTTCCACATTTTTGACTCCATGCTGTTCAAAAGAAGCACGTATTCCGGATTTATAAAGAGCCTCCGGAGTACCTTTCATATCCCATTGCTTTAAGGCTCCTTCCGCCCGTAAAAAGAAAACTTCAGCCGCAGTCATCCAGATGTAAGGTGTTCCTTGTTGTATATTAGGTTTAGACAACCCCTCGTCACCTTTAAAAATATCTCCATTCTTATGTCCATTACGCAACCCTCGATAATTGCCATTAGAAGACAACGCAAAAAAACACAGCTCTACGAGGATCCTCAAAACCATTCAAATAAGCATCCATAGTGGCACCCATTACATCCTCTTCGTAACCTTCGGCACTACTAATACTGTGAATAGGATTGTTATAGGTAAACGAAAGGTTAGAATTGGACTGCATTGTCGGATTGTTGTCATTACTTTCAATCACCCCATACGGATGAGCAACTGCTGCTTCAGCTATTTTCTGAGCATCCTCATAAACAGCACTTATACGCATCGCCAAACGTAATTTCAGAGAATTTGCAAAACGAATCCAATTCGGGATATTACTATTAAAAATCAGGTCAAATTTAACAAGGGCTTTAGAACTCGGATTAGCCTGATCAAATTTAACCAAGATATCAATGGCATGATCAAGTTCCTTAAAGAATGATTCATAGATAGCCTGTTGTGAATCATAAGGGACGGGATTTGTCAATCCAAATTTCAAGTAGGGTAATGGACCATACATATCCGTAGCTTTATGCATAGCTTCCACCTTTACAATTTCACCAACAGCAAAAAAGAACAGATGTAGAATCCACTTTCTGACGCAGAATATTCCAAGAAGACAAAAATTCCACAAACGCACTTTTAAAAGGAGCATCCTTCCATTCATTAGAAATAGCGTAAGTAGTACCATTTGCTCCCCCTTCCCAGTTCTGCGTTCCTGCAAAATATCCAGAATACATATTACCAAAAAGGTCCTCCGAGCGCTGAAACAAGTTAACATCTTCAGGAACTACCCTACGCTGCATCGTCGTGAGATAACTACCCCATAAATTATCTTTGTCTAATTCTTCTTCCTGAATTTTATCAGGATCCAGATTAATCGTATCAGACATACAGCTTCCTAACAAAAAACAGGAAATAAGCATCAGGAAACAAATATGTGAGATGTTATAGATTTTGTTTTTCATTTTCTTCTTTTTAAAAATTAAAATCAAAAGTTAACTTTTACACCAAAACCGAAACTACGCAAACTAGGAGGCATAAAATAATCGAAACCTTGATAATAAGTCCCTGTATTAGCCGTAAGTTCCGGATCGAATGGGGCTTTATTGTAGAACATCAACAGGTTATGTCCCGTCAAAGAAAGAGAAATATTTAACTTTTCTCCAAACCATTTTGATGGAAGCATATATGATAATGACATTTCACGTAAACGAACATTGGTTGCACTATATACATAATGTGCCAGCAAACCGGTCTTACCTGAAGCAACAGTTCCATAATACTGTTCCGCATCCAGTTTTCCTTTATTCACCACTACACCTTTATTATCACGTGCATCTGCTGTTTGCTGAGACACTCCAAACTGATCCATCAGAGCCTGTGTAGCCGAGATAACTTCACCGCCAACACGTGCGTCAATCAAGAAATCAAGTTCCAGCCCCTTCCAAAAAGCTGTTTCTAAAACCTAAATTATATTTTGGAGCCGCAGAACCTACTTTGATGAAAGTATTTTCTTCTGCCGACACGCCCCCATTAGTAATAAGAATGTTTCCATGCAAGTCCTGTTTCAGTTTAGTCGCATAAATGTCAGACATACTACCACCTTTTTTCAAAATCATTCTATATGAATCAGCAGTGGCCACAGAAAACTCTGTCGGTGACTTTACGGTCATACCCGTAGTGCGGTCGGTTACATATTCAGGAAGTAATTCTTTAATCTCATTACGGTTCATTGAATAAATCAAGTTTGAATTCCACTGTACAGGTCCCAGATCTTGATTAAAACCAACACTCAATTCAATACCCCAGTTATTTACCTTACCGGCATTTTCATAAGCAAAAGCATACCCTGTACTAGGCGGTAGCTCATATTTAAACAATTGGTTATAAGTATTTGAATTATAATATGTTGCTGCGATATTCAATTTATTTTGGAACAAGCGCAGGTCCATACCGAACTCGAATGCCTTGGTCATCTCCGGTTTTAAATGACTGGCAGGCGTAAAATTGGCACTTGTTGCATTACCATTCTCCAATGCTACCGTAGCATAAAGGAAGGTATGCGCTTGGAGGATTACCAACTTGTGCATATGATCCACGAATCTTCCAGAAAGAAATGATTTTTTCCGGCAAAGGAAGTATTTCTGACAATATGACTGAAAGACCAGCTGAAGGATAACATACATATTCTTTAGATGTACCTACCAATGTAGAAAACCAGTCTATACGTCCTGTGACATCTGCATAAAGAAAGTTCCGATAACCGATTTCAGCTTTACCATAGATGGACTGTGTCTGGGTATGTAATTCGGATTTGTTATAATTACTTTCCGTAGAAGGTATATTACTCGGGTGAAAGAAATTAGGCACCCCTACTAAATTGCCTTCAAACGTATCCGATTTATATTTCTCATCATAAAAGCTCCCTCCCAAATTTACCAACAGATGATAATTTTCACCGAACTTCTTATCTACATTCACTAAGAAATCAAGATAAGTTGAAGTATTCTTATCTTCTTGATTCATATAATTTCCTTGAGATTTTGCGAATAACCCATCTGTAGATGCATACAGTTTACGTTCGAAATCAGTATAAGCATTATCAATACGGGCACGTCCGATAATATTAGGCCAATTGGTTATATTCCATTTCATTGACAATGAAATGATATAACGATCTCTGTCGGTATTGAACATATTACGGTTGATAATCCAATACGGATTTTGCATACCCAATCCCTGATTACCATAAGGCCAATATTGAGTCTTGAAATTTCTGTCGGCATCATATCTTTCATAAACAGCATATTTATTTATATCGTCACTTGGTGGAAACAAATAAATTGGTACCAAAGGATTATAATACATACCCTGCCCATTACTGTTCTGATTATTCTGTTTAATATAGAATAATCCCATATCCATACTCAAAACATTCTTCACAATATCCCAAGAATTACGGAATGTAAAGTTGTAACGGTTGTATTTATTATTGTCAATAATACCCTCTGAGTTTACAGCTCCAAAAGATATATGAGTCTGATTAGTCTCCGTTCCGGTCGATACGGCAATAGAATTCATCGTATTGAAACCAGTCTGGAAGAAGTCCAATGGGTTATATGTAGAAGGTTTCTCCAATTTATCTCCCCAACTCTTGAATTCACCTTCCTTACGTCCGTATGTATTCTGAAATTCCGGAGTAACGAAAGGTCTTGAGAAACTAGTGCTGTTAGAGTAACTTATTCTAGGCTTTCCAATTGCACCTTTTTTGGTTGTAATCAATATCACACCGTTAGCTCCTCTGTTACCATACAAAGCCGCTGCAGAAGCTCCAGTCAAAACTGACATACTTTCTATATCTTCCGGATTGATATTAGATATACCGTCACCATCAGCTACTTCAACAGACTCATAAAAATTATCGGATTGTTTGGTCCTTAACCCCTGCATTGGAATACCATCCAAAACATATAATGCATTATTTTCACCAAACAAAGATTTCGTTCCACGCATGACAACACGGGAAGATCCACCGGTTCCCGATGAACTCTGATTGATAGTCACACCTGCAATCTTACCGGAAAGACTATTTACAAAGTTAGCATCTTTCACTTTTGTAATACCGGCTGCTTTTATTTCCTGCACATTGTACGTCAAAGCCTTAGCTTCTCTCTTGATACCCAATGCAGTTACTACCACCTCGTCCAGAGCTTGCGCATCTTCACTCAACACAATATCCAACGGGGTCGCATTTTTTACCGTTACCGACTGAGCTGCATAACCAACATACGAGAATTCAAGAATATCTCCAACGGAAACATTCAAAGAAAATCTCCCGTCCAAATCAGTCACCGTACCGTTAGAAGTACCTTTCACCAATACACTGACACCAATTAACGGCTCTCCCAAGGCATCTTTTACCGTACCTTTTATCTGAATAGCCTTAGCAGTCTGGTTAACTTTATTTGATTTAGACAATATTATTTGTTTATCAATCACAGTATACGATATATCCGTCCCTTTGAATATATCATCCAGAATATCAGTAATTTTTCCGGATTTACTTCTTACAGACACAATACGACTCTTTTGAATCGTCTCATCATTATAGAGGAATACGTAGTCAGAAGTCTCCTCGATTTTGTTCAGTACCTGTTCTACAGATACATTACTCATAGAAATGGCAATACGCATTCGTTGGGCGTAGCTATTTTCAGCAGAAAGCTGTAATACCACTAGGAAAAGTAGTGTAAGACTGATCCTCATAATTAAAGGAAGTTTTAGATTTAAAGCATATTTAGAACATAATGCAATAAATGAATGATTTTTTTCATACATTTGCGGCTAACTAAAGTTTATTACTAAATGAACTATGGTTTGATTCCGGTTAGTGTTTGCAAGACCCCATACCGTGAATCTGTTTTCTGAGGAAGACAGTTGTTGGCAGCAACTTTCTTCCTTTTTCATCTTTAATGCGTGTATCTCATAGGCTATTCTATTTTTAAAGGTTACTACTAATACAAATCCACTATAATTTTTTTCTTTGTAAACGTATCATCAGCTTGTTGCTGAGATTCTTCAATTTTCCATTTCATTTTTGCAGATTTAGCCAAATAATCCAATATCTGCGACAAAGTCTCAGTCCGGAAAGTAGCCCGATATCTATATTCTTTTTCACACCTATTATTATATTGAATATCCACATTGAAATGTCGTTCCAATCTCTTGAAGATTTCCTCTAACGGCGTATTTCTAAAAACTAACTTTCCATCTTTCCAAGCTATCTTTCCATAAACATCTACTTTATTCTTTACCGATTTCTGACTCTGTTTATCGTAAAAGCAATTGTTCTCCGGGAGTCAAAACTATTGTTTCCCGATTGGGGGTTATCACATTTACTTTACCTTTCTCCAACACTGTTTCTACATAATCGTCATTTTCATAAGCGTTTACATTGAATTTTGTACCATAAACATAGACACTCAATCCATTCCGGGTATTTACATAAAAAAGGACGTTCTTGATCTGCCTGTATCTCAAAATAGGCCTCCCCTTTCAGTTCTACACTCCGATTATCTTTTTTGAAGACCGTAGGATAACGTAAAGTCGTACCAGCATTCAGCCACACCACAGAACCATCCGGAAGCTCATAACGTATCACCGAACCGGTAGCAGCCGTAATTTCGGCATACTTTACTTCTTCTTCCGCTCCAGCAAAATATAAATATCCCAGAACCAAAGATGTCATTAAAAGAGGAATAGCCAATAATGCCGCATATCGCATCAACTGACTATAAACAGTCTTTTTTCTTTCTACCTTATTTATATCAAATTTCGCTTTATGATAGGCCGCCAATGTATCGATGGACTCCATTTCTCTAATATCATCTCCCAATGCCTGTGCTTTTGCGAAACAATGATTCCGGATTCATATTTTCTTTCAAAATCTTTATCTGTTAATTGCAATTATATTTATAATACAATCAAAGCTTCCCAAAAGGGACAGGAAAAACGGATTTTTTTATTTTATTTCCAAATTTTCCATCAAAAGAATAAAAAAAGAAATAGAAAAATTAAGGTTTAGCGATTATCTTATTATATATTTGCAGCGAAATGAAAAACAACAGAATCTCAAAATAATGAAAATATCTTTTCAAAAAACAGCCTAAAGAACAGACCTTCAAGCAACTTTATGAAGAGTTTTATGCTCCATTCGTCCTATATGCAAAAAGATTTATTGATGATAAAGAGACACGGGAAGATATTGTTTCGGATGTATTTACTTCACTATGGGATAAAATAGATTCTTTTGATTTTCAATCGGACACGGCATTGGGATATATCAAAATGTGTGTAAAAACAGCTGCCTGAATTATCTGAAACATCAAGAGTATGAATGGAACTATGCAGAAGTTGTTCAAAAGAAAGCTCCCATTTACGAAGTGGAACCGGACAGCGTATATACCCTTGACGAATTATACAGAATGCTGTACGAAACACTGAATAAACTCCCGGAAAGTTATCGCACGGTATTTATAAAAAGTTTCTTTGAAGGAAAGACCCATACGGAAATTGCGGAAGAAATGAATCTTAGCGTGAAGTCCATCAATCGGTACAAACAAAAAACAATGGAGCTTATGCGAAATGAATTGAAAGATTATCTGCCCTTATTTCTGCTATTATTTGCAAAAAATCTAATTCTTCATTGTTGTCCACCCTACAACTTACACACTTTTTCCTGTCTCAAATGCCCTTCACCTTTTCGCTGAAACGCTTTGTTTATCAATATTTGCGGGTGAAGAGCAGCTCTTTCACCTTCTCCTCACCCATACAATCCGATAATATACTAACTCTCTATGTTTCTATTATAGTAGAACTTACTTTTCAATCCAACTAAACTTACTTTTTGTTACAACCTAACTTGCTTTCTACTACAAACAATCTATAAATGTATAATCAATAATAACTAACCCATGGCAAAGATTAAAGGTGCTATTGTAGTAGACACAGAGCGTTGCAAAGGTTGCAATCTATGTGTAGTGGCATGTCCGCTACATGTAATCGCGCTCAATGCCAAACAAGTGAATAAAAAGGATACAATATTCGCCCACCAGGTATTAGAAGATACCTGCAATGGTTGCGATAGATATTCATCATGTATGCCAATCAGTCTGTCCGGACGGATGCATCACTGTGTATAAAGTAAAACAACAATAAATGTAACAAATATGGCAGAAGAAGTCGTTTTAATGAAAGGAAATGAAGCCATAGCCCACGCCGCTATCCGTATCGGTGTAGACGGTTACTTTGGCTATCCCATCACTCCCCAATCGGAAATATTGGAAACGCGAACTGAGAAACCTTGGGAAACTACCGGCATGGTAGTGTTGCAGGCAGAAAGTGAAGTGGCAGCTATCAATATGGTATATGGAGGCGCAGGCAGCGGAAAATGGTAATGACATCGTCTTCAAGTCCCGGCGTCAGTCTGAAACAGGAAGGTATATCTTACATTGCAGGTGCCGAACTTCCTTGTCTGATTGTAAACGTGATGCGTGGCGGTCCCGGATTAGGAACCATCCAACCGAGTCAGGCCGACTATTTCCAGACTGTGAAGGGCGGTGGTCATGGCGACTACAAGCTAATCGCTCTTGCTCCGGCATCTGTACAGGAAATGGCAGATTTCGTGGCATTGGGATTCGAACTGGCTTTCAAATATCGTAATCCAGCCATTATTCTTGCTGACGGTGTGATCGGACAGATGATGGAAAAGGTTGTTCTTCCTGCACAAAAGCCACGCCGCACAGCAGCGGAAGTGATTGAGCAATGTCCGTGGGCTGCTACCGGAAAGGCTAAAGATCGCAAACCGAACATCATCACTTCTTTGGAACTGAAACCGGAAGCAATGGAAATCAACAACCTCCGCTTCCAGGCTAAGTATCGCCAAATCGAAGAAAACGAAGTACGTTTTGAAGAAATAAACTGTGACGATGCAGAATATCTGATTATTGCTTTTGGCTCAATGGCACGTATCGGTCAGAAAGCCATGGAGCTGGCTCGTGAGAAAGGTATCAAGGTAGGTATCCTTCGTCCGATTACTTTGTGGCCGTTCCCTACAAAAGCGATCGCCGCTTATGCCGAGAAAGTAAAAGGTATGCTTGTTACGGAGCTGAATGCCGGACAGATGATTGAAGATGTCCGCCTGGCTGTTAACGGTAAAATAAAGGTAGAGCATTTCGGACGTCTCGGCGGTATCGTCCCCGATCCGGATGAAATTGTAACTGCTTTGGAAGAAAAAATAATCAAATAACGAAACGATGAATCCCGATAAAATAAGAAACGTACTGAACATCCTTTTCATGATTCTGGCTGTTGCAGCCATTATCACCTACTTCGTTGTAGGAAAGGAAGATTTCAAAATGTTTATCTACGTATGCGGCGCGGCAATCTTTGTCAAGCTGATGGAGTTTTTTATACGGTTCACCAACAGATAAGGAGAAGAAGTTATGACTAAAGAAGAAATAATCAAACCCGAGAATCTGGTTTACAAAAAACCGACTCTGATGAACGACAACGCCATGCACTACTGTCCGGGCTGCAGTCACGGTGTGGTACACAAGCTCATTGCCGAAGTAATAGAGGAGATGGGTATGGAAGATAAAACGGTGGGAATCTCTCCGGTAGGATGTGCAGTTTTCGCCTATAACTATTTGGATATTGACTGGCAGGAAGCTGCACACGGACGTGCTCCTGCTGTGGCAACTGCTGTGAAGCGTCTGTGGCCGGATCGCCTCGTATTTACTTACCAGGGTGACGGTGATTTGGCTTGTATCGGTACAGCCGAAACTATACACGCTTTGAACCGTGGCGAAAACATCACGATTATCTTTATCAACAATGCCATTTACGGTATGACAGGCGGCCAGATGGCCCCGACTACACTAGTAGGTATGAAGAGCTCGACTTGTCCTTACGGACGTGACGTTGAACTTCACGGCTATCCATTGAAAATCACAGAAATCGCCGCCCAACTGGAAGGAACAGCTTACGTAAGCCGCCAGTCCGTACAATCGGTACCGGCCATCCGTAAAGCGAAGAAAGCTATTCGCAAGGCTTTCGAGAACTCGATGAACGGTAAAGGTTCCAATTTGGTAGAAATCGTTTCCACTTGTAGTTCCGGTTGGAAGATGACCCCGGAAAAAGCAAACAAATGGATGGAAGAACATATGTTCCCGTTCTATCCGCTGGGTGATTTAAAAGATAAAGAATAACGCTAAAAGTCAACAGAACAATGAAAGAAGAAATAATTATAGCAGGATTCGGTGGACAAGGCGTATTGTCTATGGGTAAGATTCTGGCTTATTCCGGTTTGATGGAAGGCAAGGAAGTGAGCTGGATGCCGGCATACGGTCCAGAACAACGGGGTGGTACTGCCAACGTTACAGTAATCGTTAGCGATGACAAGATATCTTCACCGATTCTTAGTAAATACGATGCCGCCATCATCTTGAACCAGCCTTCACTCGAAAAGTTTGAAAGTAAGGTGAAACCCGGTGGTGTCTTGATCTATGACGGTTACGGAATAATCAACCCTCCTACCCGCAAAGACATCAAAGTATACCGTATCGACGCAATGGATGCAGCCAACGAAATGAACAACGCTAAAGCGTTCAACATGATCGTATTAGGCGGTCTGCTGAAACTTCGTCCGATTGTTACTTTAGAAAATGTCATCAAAGGCTTGAAAAAGACTTTGCCGGAACGCCACCACCACTTGATTCCTATGAACGAGGAAGCTATCAAGAAAGGCATGGAGCTTATCCGAGAAGTTTAATTAATGGATAGTGAACAATGGATAATTGAAAATTATTAGCTACGTGTTGTACGTATGCAACATAATTTTCAATTATCCATTATCATTAAATCAATTAAAGTAAGTATCTTTGCCTCAATTATGAGACGAATCTTACTATTATATATATTACTTACCGTTATAGGTCTGACAAGTGTTCATGCACAGTTCGACAATGGTCGCCAGGTAATTGACGAAAACGGCTATGACCAATACGGCAACCAGGTAGACCCTGCCATGATTCCGGACAAGCTGGACAGTGCAAATGTTGAGATACAGGGATTGCCTCCTAAATTATATATGTGGCGTATCAAAAACCAGTTGGGCGACCGGACTATGATTCCGGCGGATACTGCATATCATCATTTCCAGAACACGAACCTGACTGACGGGCTGACCGGACATTACAATTATCTGGCCAATATGGGTTCTCCCCGTATGTCACGTATTTTTTCGACCGTCGTGACCCTGAGCCAACTATTTTCATGGAGCCTTTCTCCAGTTTCTTTATCCGTCCTACGGAATTCAACTTTACGAACAGTAACGTACCTTATACCAACCTGACATATCACAAAGCCGGTAACAAGGTGAACGGGGAAGAACGTTTCAAATCATACTTCTCTGTCAATGTAAACAAACGTCTGGCTTTCGGCTTCAACATAGACTATCTGTACGGACGGGGATATTACAATAATCAAAGCACATCACATTTCAATGCAGCTTTTTTCGGTAGTTATATCGGCGACCGCTACCAAATGCAAGCCATATACAGCAATAACTATCTGAAAACAAACGAGAACGGAGGTATCGAAGATGACCGATATATCACTGCACCGGAGGAAATGGCACAAGGTCAAAGGGAGTATGAATCAACGAATATTCCTACCATACTAAGCGCTACGACCAACCGTAACCACGACTTTTACGTTTTTCTGACTCAACGCTATAACTTGGGATTCAAACGGGATATACCACAGGCTGAAAACGACACCATGCCCGCCAAACAGGAATTCGTTCCGGTCACCAGTTTTATACATACCGTTCAAGTGGAACGTGCACGGCATAGTTTCCATTCTGAAGATGACGTGAAAGATTACTATCAGAACACTTATTTAGAACCTGATAATCCATTAGTAAAAGACAGTACGACCTATATAGGAATCAAAAACACCGTAGGTATTGCTCTGTTGGAAGGGTTCAATAAATATGCCAAAGCCGGACTGACGGCATTTGCCTCTTATAAAATCAGCAAATATACACTGATGAACCTGGAAGGCATAGGTAATGACAAATACAATGAGAATGAGATATTCGTAGGAGGCGAATTGTCCAAACGTGAAGGTAATGTACTCCATTATCATGCCATCGGTGAAGTGGGACTGGGAGGAAAAAGCAATCGGACAGTTCAATGTGAAAGGCGATATAGACCTGAACTTTCCTCTGTGGAAAGATACGGTCAGTCTTATAGCCCGTGGAGAGGTCAGCAATAAACTGGCTCCGTTCTATATGCGCCACTATCACTCCAAGCATTTCTGGTGGGACAATGATATGGACAAGGAGTTTCGCACCCGCATTGAAGGAGAGTTGAGCATTGCCCGCTGGAGGACAAAATTGAAAGCAGGAGTCGAGAATATAAAGAACTATACTTATTTCAATCAACAAGCATTGCCCGAACAAAAAAGCGGAAGTCTGCAAGTGTTGTCAGCAAGTCTTAATCAGGACTTCAAATTGGGTATCTTCCACTTGGACAATGAGGTGACCTGGCAGAAGTCCAGCGACCAGACCGTGCTTCCCTTGCCGGACCTCTCGCTATATCATAACTTTTATATGCAGTTCAAACTGGCAAAAAAAGTGCTCAGCGTACAATTAGGTGCCGATTTGAGATACTTTACCAAATACAATGCCCCTGCATATATGCCCGCCATTCAGAACTTCCATCTGCAACCGACAGACGACCAGGTAGAGATAGGCGGCTATCCTATTGTAAATGTTTACGCGAACTTACATTTAAAGCGTACACGTTTCTATGTAATGATGTATCACGTGAATCAAGGAATGAGCAGACCGAATTATTTCCTGTCTCCTCATTACCCTATCAACCCACGTGTGCTGAAATTCGGCCTTTCATGGAACTTCTATGATTGATAAAACTTCTGCAGCTTATGGTGACACGCCCCAAAATAAGATTGCTTAGATATCTGATACCTGTAATTATCGTACTGGCACTACTCTTCTGTTTCCGTCGATGCGACAATCAGCAAAAACAACCGCTTCCCCACGCGACTATGCAGATATTATCAGAGAAGGTGTATTACGTGTAGCGACAGAGTATAATTCCATCAGTTTTTATGTAGACGGGGATACGGTTGCAGGGTTTAATTATGAACTGATACAGGCATTCGGCCGAGATAAAGGACTAAGAGTTGACATCAGCCCTTATATGAGTTTTGAGGATCGTCTGAGAGGATTGAGCGAGGACCGTTATGACGTAATAGCATACGGTATATTAGCAACCAGCAAATTGAAGGATTCCTTACTGCTCACCTCTCCCATCGTGCTCAACAAACAAGTGCTAGTACAACGGAAAGCAACCGTAGAAAACGATTCCCTCTACATACGCAGTCAGTTGGATTTAGCGCAAAAAACACTCCATGTTATAAAGGGTTCCCCGTCAATCTTGCGTATTCAGAACTTGGGAAATGAGATTGGAGATACCATTTATATAAAGGAAATAGAAAAATACGGCCCGGAACAATTGATTTCGCTTGTGGCACATGGAGACATCGACTATGCCGTATGTGATGAAAGTATCGCACAGGCTGCCGCTGATTCTTTGCCGCAAATAGATATCAATACGGCAATCAGTTTCACACAATTCTACTCATGGGCAGTCAGCAAACAATCACCTGTCTTACTCGACAGTTTGAATGCATGGCTGGATAGATTCCAGAAGGAAGAAGAATATCAAAAGATTTACAAGAAATACTATGATAAAAAATAACATTATCAATCTACTTACTAAACGAAAACAATCCTATACTTTTTTCCCCATTGGCATATTGTCCTTCATCCCCGGGCTTATCTCTACTCACCTGCCTTTATATTGCAAATAGGATATGCTTTCACAAGAGCAAAGGTCCTATCCACCCGAAACGGAAAATCTATTCCATACAAACAACATCTCCATTTTAGCAAAATAGAGGCTTTATTTTCCAAATTCCTCCACTAAGTTAATAATCAATAAAGTTGCTCTTGACAAAAAATTGCTTTATCTTTGGAGTTTATTAGAATAAGCAAATAGGTAATTGTATTATGAGTGAAAAGATAATCAAGTGGGGATTCATCGGTTGCGGAGAAGTGACGAAAACTAAAAGCGGCCCTGCTTTCCAAAAAGTAGAACATTCGGAAGTAGTAGCCGTGATGAGCCGTGACGGTGCGAAAGCAAAAGCATACGCCAAAAGAGAGGTATCAAGAGATGGTATGACGATGCACAAGAACTTATAGATGATCCGGAAGTGAATGCTATCTATATCGCTACTCCTCCCTCATCCCATGCTACATACGCCATCATGTCGATGAAAGCAGGTAAGCCTGCCTATATTGAGAAACCGATGGCCGTCACATACGAAGAATGTACGCGCATTAACCGCATATCCAAAGAAACGGGAGTTCCCTGTTTCGTTGCATACTACCGCCGTTATCTTCCCTACTTTCAGAAAGTAAAAGAATTGGTAGAAAACGGAACTATCGGTAACGTAATCAATGTACAGATCCGTTTTGCCCAACCGCCACGTGACTTGGATTATAACCGTGAAAATCTTCCCTGGCGTGTACAGGCTGACATTGCAGGCGGTGGTTATTTCTACGACCTTGCTCCGCATCAGATTGATTTATTACAGGATATGTTCGGATGTATCCTCGAAGCAAACGGCTACAAGAACAATCGCGGCGGGCTTTATCCTGCCGAAGATACGTTGAGCGCTTGTTTCCAGTTCGATAACGGATTGGTAGGCAGTGGTTCCTGGTGCTTTGTTGCTCATGATTCAGCTCGCGAAGACCGTATAGAGATTATTGGGGACAAAGGAATGATTTGTTTTCTGTCTTCACTTACGAACCTATCGGCCTGCACACAGAAAAAAGGAAGGGAAGAAATCTGTATCGGCAACCCGAACATGTACAGCAACCTCTTATCCAAGCGGTAGTAGACCATTTATTGGGAAAATCTATCTGTTCTTGCGACGGTGAAAGTGCGACACTGACCAACTGGGTAATGGATAAGATTCTTGGAAAGATATAATCCTCATATTAAACTAACAATCTATTTTATACCATGACTAAAGAAGAATTGATGCGGAAAGCCATCGAGCTTTCAAAGGAGAATGTCGAGAACGGTGGAGGTCCTTTCGGTGCTGTGATTGCCACTAAAGAGGGAGAGATAGTTGCCACCGGAGTAAATCGTGTCACCGCTTCCTGCGATCCTACCGCTCATGCCGAAGTAAGCGCCATACGCGCTGCCGCTGCAAAGCTTGGTACATTCAATCTTAGCGGCTATGAGATATATACTTCTTGCGAACCTTGCCCCATGTGTTTAGGTGCCATTTACTGGGCACGGTTGGACAAAATGTACTATGGCAACAATAAAACCGACGCAAAAAATATTGGCTTCGATGATTCCTTCATCTATGATGAACTGGAACTGAAACCGGAAGAGAGAAAACTTCCTTCTGAGATTTTATTGCACGAGGAAGCTATTTCCGCTTTCAAAGCATGGATGAACAAGGAGGATAAAATAGAGTATTAGACGGACAACCGTTCATACCGGACGACTAATAGAAATCCCCGGAAGTGCTGTAGACACTCAGCATTCCAGGGATTCTTTACACACAAAAGTTATTATTGAAATTGAAAACTGATCTGGTTTAGAAACGCATACCGACTGTAAAAAGGACTTGGCTACGGGTGTTGGTTACTTTCGTAGCGTCCGGTGAAGCTATTAAAACACCTTCATCATCCACAGTTACATTAATGAATGGATAAAAATCTTCCTTATAAGTAGAGAATTTATATGCCAGGTCAGCATAAAATGTAGAACCCCGATACCCAATACCTAACGTATAGTTACTCAGCGATTTACTATTAGCGAAATCTGTATCCGTTTGAATAGAATTTATTGCCAGGTCCTTATAAGCGTCTTTCTTAAATGCAGCCGAACTGTAGTTATAACCTGCACGAAAAGCAAACTGAGGTACCACTTTATATTCCAAACCTAGTCGAGCTGTATGCACGCCTTTCAACATAGGTGTCGTACTATTCTCCCATTCGAAAGCGGAAGCATATCCATCAGGATCTCTAAATTTTATTGAAGAGTAGTCTTGATACTCATATTCCGCTCCTAAAGCTAAACTATTACCTACCGTATATCCCAAACTTACATTATAAGTCCACGGAGTCTGAAAACGAAAGCGCTGAACCATATCATCTTTACCAGGCAAATAATCACGAGAATCTATATCACGATAGGTAATCTCATTGGCTACCGGATCCCAAATATCTGATTGCATAAAAACACTTGTCTTATAATCCAGACTATAAAAAAAGGTGTATGAATAGCCAAACCTATACGGAAAGGTGAATACTCGAAAGGACGAAGAATCGCTCCGAATTTGAAATCACAACCTGATCCGGTAATTTTATTCCAACCTTGCAGTTTATATCCTGTTTCATTACCATAATCTTCATCATACGAGGTGTACTTATTATAATCAATGGAATAAGCCCCAATTGTCAGCCCCAGATAAAAACGGTCACTGAAATTAAAAGCGATATTAAAATCATATTGATCTATGCCACCACGTTCTTCCGAATGAAAGCGTGCGTATGGACTTACTCCATCCGGAACGATTGTATTATAATAATCATAATCATAAAACAGAGGCTTTCCCTCATTATTTACTACTTGATTACCTTCCTTATCTTTATACGGAAATTCATTCTGCGTAGTTGTAAGGCTCGGACTGATTACATACCCCTCATATCCCACAGCAGAAAGCCAACCTATATCATTAGTATCAAACGGATTTCCCAATTTGATATTCCGTCAGACAGAGAAGCCATCAAGAAGGCCTGTGAATAATTACCAAGATCACCGTTCATTTCCATATTCTTATAGAAAGACTTTGCTTTATGATAGTTAAATCCAAAATTCACATAGCGTAAGGGAGTAGTGTTTCCGATCTTTGATGAAAATACAAATCCGATATTATCAAATGAAGCCCTGTTTTTATCCGAATTCCACTTACTGCCTAAATACTTGCTTTCACTTCCATAAGATGAGAAACCGAAAGAAGTCATTATATCACTGCTACGATAGAGCCCAATACCGGCCGGATTGGTCCCTATGGTAGAAATATCTCCACCAAGTGCCCCCATAGCACCTCCCATTCCGACAAACCGGGCAGTTCCATTTAAATCTTTTCCTGTCAGTTTAGCACCATCATAAACAGTCTGTGCTAATCCCGAAGCTGCAGAAACAAATAGTCCCAATACAGCTACCATAACTATTTTTTTCATACCTTTCATTCCATTTAATTAATACCCTGCGTTTTATCTTCTACCACCGCTACGAGAAGAACCTCCTCCGCCAGAAGATCTGCCGATTCCCCCACCGGAAGAATAGCTGCCGCGCGAACTACCACCTGAAGAGGCAGGTGAATAACTGCGGGAAGATGATGAACGAGAAGTTCCATAAGATGATGAACGACGGCTACTATTACCGTTAGAATAGTTGCTGCGTGGAGTGGAAGAACTACCGCGATTGTAAGTAGATGTTCTCGTTCCACTACTGCCACTTCTCACTCCAGAAGAACGGGAATAAGAAGAACCGGTTCCTGTTCCACTAGTCCGAGTACTACTTGGCCGAGAATAAATACTGCCACGACGTGATGAATTTCCCGTACGAGTACTTGAGCCATAACGCTCATCCGAAGAACGCGTACCTACCACGCGTCTTGTTGTGCTTGTTCCCCTCGCCATAAGCTGATCCGGAGGTACGAGACGAGCTACCAGTTGACCGAATAGCAGAACCACCAGAACGAGTGGCGCTTGAACCATATCGACGTACAGTAGAAGAATTTCTGTAACTGCTTTGTCCATACGAACGACGGTTTGTATAAGTCGGACCAGTCCAACGGCCTCCACCGCCCCAGCCCCAGCTAGGACCGCCGTGCCAATGATGATGATGTCCCCAATATCCACCACCATACCAGCCACCCCAGTAGCCGCCATGCCAGCCGCCCCAATAACCGGGGTAATATCCCCAAGCATAATAAGGACGATTCCATCCCCAGCCATAGTTCCATCCCCAGCCGTAAGAGCCATAACGCCAATCCCACCAAAGTGGATTACTGAATGTCGGGAATGCGTAAGCATACATACCATCGGTATATATATTCCAGTCCCAAGAATTCGGTCCGTAGACTACATCCCAATATAACGGACTGCTGATACTGATAGCGAAACGCGGATTACGGAAACGGATGATGCGTTCGGCATATTCATAGTCATCCTGCGTACCATTGAATTCACCGGTCACCCATTCCCCGTCCAAGTCCGGAGTAGATTTTTCCTTTATATATAAGGTATCATTATCCATTACGAATTCATTATCACGTGCATCGTAACGGCGGTTATATTCATCCACATCCCGCGTTCTCCCCCTACGGTCCTGAACCACAACTGTAGTTCCCGGCGAAGTATAGATGTTTGTCACCTGTTTCTTCGGTTCCTTCCTCACTGGAGTTTCTTTTTTCTCCTTTTTTGTCTTTGGAAGGTACGAAGTAAAGGTCGTCATCAACGCTTTGTGCCATCAAGCCTATCGGGAGACACAAGGCAACTAGCAAGAAGTAAACAATCTTTTTCATATCATCTGGGTTTATGTAATTACTTAAACTTATTCACGTTACAAAGATAAGGAAGAGATTTATCGCCTTGGGGAGATTTTTCCCCAAAGGATAGTAGGGATTTCCCTAAAATTGTGATTATCTTTGCACATTATTCACCAGCATTAGAAACAACTATGAAGTATTTTGAGTTCACTTTTCATACGAATCCGTCCACAGAGATTGTAAATGATGTATTAGCTGCCGTATTAGGCGAAACCGGTTTCGAGAGTTTTGTTGAAAATGAGAACGGATTAACCGCATATATCCAACAAACTTTATGTGACGAAACCTCCATAAAGAATGCAATCGCCGGATTTCCCCTACCCGATACGGAAATCACCTATACATATGCAGAAGCAGAAGACAAGGACTGGAACGAGGAATGGGAAAAGAATTTCTTTCAACCGATTATCATCGGTGACCGTTGTGTAATCCACAGTACATTTCATCAGGATATTCCTAAAGCAGAATACGATATCGTAATCAATCCGCAAATGGCTTTCGGCACAGGGCATCACGAGACTACCAGCCTTATTATCGAAGAACTGTTGGATAGCGAGCTGAAAGATAAATCATTGCTGGATATGGGATGCGGCACTTCTATTCTTGCCATCCTTGCACGAATGAAAGGCGCACATCCATGTACCGCTATCGACATAGACGAATGGTGTGTACGAAACTCTATCGAAAACATCGAATTGAACCACGTAGATAATATTGCCGTTTCTCAAGGAGATGCCTCTTCACTTTCCGGAAAAGGACCGTTTGATGTGGTTATAGCTAATATTAACCGCAATATCCTACTGAATGACATGAGACAATATGTCACTTGTATGCATCCCGGAGCGGAACTATACATGAGCGGATTTTATGTGGATGACATCCCTGTTATCCGCGAAGAAGCGGAAAAGAACGGACTGACTTACATCCATCACAAAGAAAAGAATCGTTGGGCGGCAGTGAAATTCATTTATAAAGCTTAATACTATTACTCTGCCAACAGAAACAAAGAATACAGGGATAAAAATAGAGAGTGTCAAAACGCAGATCATTCATTATGACACCCTCATAATATATAATAGCTTAAAAAGGAGTTACGCAAACTCCTTTTTTACTTGTTCACACCAATCCTTGATTTTCTTTTTTGCCTGGTCCGACTGATTATCCAAGTCGATAACCAACCCACAACACTGATTGCCACGCAATGCTCTGGAACGCTCAAAAGTATATCCTTCCGAAGAAGTAAAGCCCACCAATGCCGCCCCGTCTTCTTCTTCGAATACTTCTGCCAATAGCCCGATACCATCAGCAAAGTTTTCCGGATAGCGTACCTGATCTCCCACTCCAAAGATAGCGACCTTCTTTCCTTTCAAATCCATCGTTCTAAGCTCCGGCAACAGCTCGTCCCAATAAGTAGGCAACTCTCCGTCAAACCAAGTGGAGGCTCCGACAATAAAACAATCATAAGCGGCAAAATCGTTCTGCCAAGCCTGTTCTATCGGTACCACTTTTATATGACTTTCACCGAATTCTTTCTGTATTCTTTCCGCCACCCAACTCGTTTTCTCAGCTTTGGCAGCATAAAACAAACCTATCTTCTTCATAATCCATACTGTTTAATATTCTAATAACTTCCTGGCAGCTTTATAGATCTTAGCTTCATCCGGCAAAATCTCCTTTTCCAAAATAGGATTGAAACCGACGGGTGTAAAGGTAGAGCCGACACGTTGCACAGGTACGTCCAAATAGCGAAACATCTCTCCACCTATCATTGCGGCAAGCTCCGCCCCAAAGCCGGAGAAAACTTTATCTTCATGTACAACCAACGCCTTACTCGTCTTTTTTTCACCGATTCGAATATCGTTTCCTTGTCCAAAGGAACCAAAGAACGGATATCTATAACCTCTACTTTCCGCCTCTTTTCTTTCTCCAACCGTTCCGCAGCATTCAGACAGAAATGCGTTGTATTTCCATACGTAATCATACTTAAATATGTCCCTTCACGACGAATACGTGCCTTTCCGAAAGGAACTTCAAAATCTTCCGGTACGACTGCAGCAGCCTCAACGGAATTATACAATGCTTTCGGCTCAAGGAATAAAGTAAAGCCTTTGGAACGCATACAGGTACGGAGTAGCCCGGCTGCATCATCCGCAAAAGACGGACATACAATACGTGCTCCGGGCAAAGTGGTCAAAGCGCCTTCTATGTTTTGAGAATGATAAAGTCCTACGCCAATATTCATGCGTACATTCCACATATTGTTCGACAGCAGGCCAAAAATAATCGGCAAACTCCGCTCCTTCTATCACAACATGAATCTTTGAATCAAAGCGGCTCATTCCATCAATAATAGCTATGTCAAAGTTCATAATCGTATATTTTTAATAATAATACGATTATAACAAATAAGAGAATAGATAAGTTGTTTGAAAAAAGAAACAGCTGCTATTTTATTGTCAGCTTCTTGAGATCTTCCAATGTACCGTTGAAGACATTCAGATCCACCTCTTCTTCAATGCCGGGTACATTTCCCACATCCGTATGTTGCCAAAAGTGCCATTTTCCCTGATACCGCACAGAGTCCACATAATAATGGGCAATCCAGTAAGGGTATGCATTGAAGATAGAGTCGTCCAGATAACGGGTTTTAAATTTATAAGAAGTATAAAGAATAGGTTTTACCCCATAATAAGCCTCCACACGGTCGAGCCAGCGCTTGATACCTTGCTGCAATTCTGTCTTATTCTTTCTTCCGGTCATTTCTACATCAAGCACAGGGGGCAAATCTCCGGTATCCAATTTTACCGTACGAATAAAAAAGTCGGCTTGCTTCAAAGCATCTGTACTCGGAATATAAAAATGATAAGCTCCACGTATAAATCCATGATTACGCGCATTGGCAAAGTTTGCCGAGAAAGTAGTGTCACCATGATCGCCTCCTTCTGTCGCCTTCATAAAGACAAAATGCAAAGGAGTCACTGTCTCCTTGTTTTGCCGAAGTTTCTGCCAGTCTATTTTTCCCTGATAATGAGAAACATCAATTCCATGAACATCGTAGCCGTCAGGAATACAAACTCCATATTCTTTTAATCCGTGGCAAGGCTTCCAACGATAAGCATAAGGGCGGATAAAGAAATAATAGAAAGTAACAGAGAAACAACCCACAATCAGTACCGCCAGAATATTACGCAACCAGACAGGCATACCATGGCTCGTCTTCATCTGCACCCTTTTCGGAGCACGGGAAGATTTAGAAGAAGTAGTTCCCTTTTTTCGAGTGGCGGAAACTGTCTTTTTCTTTTGAACTGCAGCTATCGGATTATTACGTGACGACAAATGACTGGATGATTAAGGGTTAGTGAAAAACGATGAACGATAATCTGTCATACGACACCTACCGTCCATCGTTAATTAATTATTTACCGTTAATCGTTAACCGCTAACAGTTAAGATTATTTCTGTTGTTCCAACTGCAAAGTCTTTGTTGCCTGGTCGCAAACTTCCGTAGGACCAAAGTACTGAATCGGACCCGGATATACATAATCCGTTTCAATAGCCCAACGGTCACGTTGTGCGGCAAATGCTTTGAAAGGAGCGCCATCCAGTCTTACCAAAGCTTTCTGGATAACCGGTTTCATTTCACCGTGACGGCGTTCCATATTCATCATCATTGTGATAGGCACACCACCTGCAATCCATTCGGCAGCAGGAGCAGTGGTATTGCGTACAGAAGACATATAACCTGTCTTACCGTCAGCAATTAGCATAGAAGCTGTGTAACCCAAAGAATAGCAGTAGTCAGCATCGAAGTTTGACGGAGCAGCGCAACGACCTTCGTAACCGAAGAAGTGGTGCTGAGCAGCAAACTTACCGACATATTTACCTTCTTCTTTCCAAGCCGCCAACTTCGTAGCTACCATTTCAGACAACAGTTTTTCTGTTTCGATCAATGATACCTGAACGTTTCCGTGCGGGTCACGGTCCAAAGACAACTGACGCGCAACACCTTCGGGAAGACTGACATAGATAGCGGCATTTTCCGGAGAAAGTTTGCGGATGATATAGTCGCGTTGGTGTGATTTCTTAATCTGAGAGAATTCTTCCGCATTGGCAGCCAGGAAATCATTCAACTCAGCGATAAGACGTTTCATAGCGGGGATGAACTCAACCAAACCTTCAGGAATCAATACTGTACCGAAGTTATGTCCCTGGGCAGCACGTTCTGCCACCACTTTAGCGATGTATGTTACCACATCATCCAAAGACATATCCTTAGCTTCAACTTCTTCTGAAATGATACATACGTTCGGTTGTACCTGCAAAGCACATTCCAGTGCGATGTGAGAAGCGGAACGTCCCATCAATTTGATGAAATGCCAGTACTTACGTGCCGAGTTACAGTCGCGCTGGATATTACCGATTACTTCAGCATACGTTTTGCAAGCTGTATCGAATCCGAAAGAAGTTTCAATCATTTCGTTCTTCAAGTCACCGTCGATAGTTTTCGGGCAACCGATAACCTGTACACCATACTTCTTGGCGGCATAGTATTCAGCCAAAACACAAGCGTTTGTGTTAGAGTCGTCACCACCAATGATAACCAATGCTTTGATACCGAGTTTCTTGATAATCTCAAATCCTTTTTCAAACTGTTCCTCTTTCTCCAATTTAGTACGGCCTGAACCGATGATATCGAAACCGCCGGTATTACGATATTCATCGATGATATCGGCCGTCAGTTCCATATAGTTATGGTCTACCAAGCCACCGGGACCTAAGATGAAACCATACAATTTGTTTTCCGGATTCAGTTTCTTGATACCGTCAAAAATACCGGATATCACATTGTGACCACCGGGAGCCTGACCACCGGAAAGGATTACACCCACATTCATAGCAGGAAGAGCTACCGCTTCACCGGCTTCAAATGTAATCAACGGCATTCCGTACGTGTTGGGAAACAAAGCTTTGATAGCTTCCTGATCGGCTACAGATTCAGTAGCAGTACCTGCCACTGCTTTAACAGCTCCTGATGCCAATGCTTTTGGAAGTTTGGGCTGATAAGCAGCCCTTGCGATTTGCAATGCACTTTTAGTCATTTTCTTTATTTTTATTTAAAGGTGTTAGTAAGTTTCTTGTCAAACTTGAAAAGCGTTGCAAATTTCGCACTTTTTTCCGAATTATGAAAATTCTTCTTTCTTTTGTTTAGGGATTTTGTTTCCAACCTCCACCTAAAGCCTTATAAAGTTGTACTACAGTTATCAATTCGTCGCGAATCGCATTACTCAAGCCAATCTGCGCATCGAAGTATCCACGTTGCGCATCCAACACGTCCAGATAATTAATGACACCGTTAATGTATTGAAGCTGTGCAAGTTCCATATAGCTCTTCGCCGAACGTTCCAGGTTCGCACGAAGCTCATATACCTCTTTTATCTTGTTGAAATTCACTATCGCATTACGTGTCTCTTTGAAAGCCTGCAATACAGACTTCTCATAATTGTGTACTTCAACTTCATAGGCCGCCTTTTTCGCTTTCAGTGCGGCACGGTTCTTTCCCCAGCCAAAAATTGGAGTAAATAAAGCCCCTTCCATAACCGCATAAGGAGATTTCAACAGTTCCGATAGAGACGTGCTTTCCGAGCCAAATCCTCCTGTCAGGGCAAGACGCGGAAACATATTCGTATAAGCCACTCCTACCCGGGCATTGGCAGCAATCAATTTTTGTTCAGCCTGACGGATGTCGGGACGACGTTCCAATAAAGTGGACGGTAATCCGATAGGAAGCGTTTCCGGTGACTTAAACTCCTGAAGCAAACGTGAGCGGGCAATCTTGTTTGGATATTCACCTGCCAGAAAAGCTATATCATTTTCTTTCAAGGAAATCTTCCGTTCCAAGTCCGGAACCAAAGTTGCCGTACGTGCCAATTCCACCTGCGACTGACGGTACGACGTCTCCGAAGTCAATCCTCCGGCAAAACGGATACGAGCCAAACGGACTCCTTCTTCACGGGCTTTCAAGGTTTGTTTTACGATATCCAACCGTATCCAAAGCCACCAACTCATAATATGCCTGTGCCACCTCCGCTACAATAGTCATTCGTAGTGCCCGTTGTGCCTCTACCGACTGTAAATACTCTGCAATGCTAGCCGAACGCGCCCAACGCAAATTTCCCCAAAGGTCAAGTTCCCAAGAGACTAGAAACTGCGCTTCAAAGGTATCCGACCTCTTAAAAGCCTCTCCTCCATGATTTTCGAGTTCACGCTCTGCCGTCACTTTCCCTTTATATATCAGGAAGCAATGCTGCCGTAGAAATCCTCTTCTGTGCAGCCATCTCTTTCACACGGGCAGCAGCTATCAGCATATCCTTATTATGATCCAATGCCCGTTCTATCAAGCTTCTCAATGTAGAATCCGTATAAATATCTTTCCAGTCCTGATCACCAAAGCTAACTGAGTCCTGATGTTGAGCCAAACTGTCGGTAGATGAAGATCGGGACGGACATAACTTTTTCCTACCTTGCAGGGAAGTCAATATTCCTACAAATAACAATATGACAATATATAGTTTCTTTCGTTTCATCATTTCTTCTGTTTTAAGAGTTTAGACTTCGTCTTATATACCATCACAAAGAAAAACGGTACAAGAATGATACCGAATACAATAGCAAATATCATTCCGAAAAGACACCTGTACCGATTGCCTGCCGACTTGCCGAACCGGGTCCGCTAGCCAAAACCATTGGAAGCATACCGAGCACAAACGCGAGCGAAGTCATCAAGATCGGACGGAAACGTAAACGGGCCGCATAAATAGCCGACTGCACCAAGTCTTCTCCCTTGTCAACCTGCACTTTAGCAAATTCAACAATCAAAATTGCATTCTTGGCGGCAAGCCCCACCAACATGACCAGACCGATCTGAAAATACACATCGTTCTCCAATCCGCATACCCATACCCCAAGATAAGCACCCAAAGCGGCAACGGGCAAAGAAAGCAATACGGCAATAGGTACTGTCCAGCTTTCATATTGCGCAGCAAGAAAGAGAAATACGAAAAGGAATACCAATGCCATCACCATGCCTGTCTGACCTCCGGCCTGTTTTTCTTGGTAAGAAAGTCCGCTCCATTCCAAACCTATATTGTCTGGAAGATGTTCACGAGCAATCTGTTCCATGATCTCCATCGCTTGTCCGGAACTGTATCCTTGCGCAGCTGCCCCACGAATGACTGCCGTAGTAAACATATTGAAGCGTTTGATACTACCTGGCCCTGTGGTATAAGAAGCGTTCCCTAAAGATGTTAACGGTATCATAGCTCCATTAGAGGCCTTGACGAAGAATAGATTGATATTATCCTTATGCTCACGGTAAGGAGCTTCCGCCTGAATGTATACCTTATATATACGGTTGAACATATTGAAGTCATTTACGTATACTGAACCGGTATAGGCTTTCATGGTAGAAAATACATCAGCCAAAGGTACACCGAGCATTTTCACTTTGTCCCGGTCTACATCAAAATAGAGCTGCGGAATCTCAGACTGCAAAGAAGAAGACAAACCCGTCAATGCCTTATTTTTAGAAGCGTAATACATTAATGTATCTGCCGCATCCACCAGATTGTCAAAAGTGGCTTCCCCACGTGCCTCAAGCTGCATTTCAAAGCCTCCCGAAGTACCTAAACCCGGTATCACCGGCGGAGTGGAAAGATAGACTTTGCATTCCGGATATTCCTCAAGATGTCTCTCCACTGTATCCCTAATCTTTTCGATACTTGTGTTCTTGCGCTCTTCCCAAGGTTTCAGTATAACCGTCAACTCGGTACGTCCTTGATTACTGCCTACACGCGGACTGCTTCCCGTCACATTCTGAATATATTCTATGTATGGATTCTTTTCCCAGATAAGCAATAGCACGATCGGTCACTATGCGCGTACGTTCCAAAGTTGCTCCCTCCGGCAATTCCAATTCAATCTTGAAGTAACCCTGGTCCTCTACGGGCAAAAAACTAGTCGGAATAATACGATGAACCAACATTATGGCTATCAACACCATACCGAAAGCACTCAACACCCGGCGAGGATGCTTGATAGTCCGGGTAACGGCAGCTACATATTTATTACCGCCAATACCTAGCCATTCATTGATTTTCCTGAAAACAATATTTTTCTTCTTCCCACTATCCGGTTTTAAGATCAGAGAACACATGACCGGACTCAATGTCAAAGCTACAACCGTGGAAATGAGCACGGATACTACAATCGTCACTGTAAACTGACGATATAACTGTCCTGTAATTCCGCTCAAAGAAACTGACAGGCACGAACACGGCAGCCAATACCAATGAAGTGGCAATCAAGGCGCTTGCCAGTCCGTTCATCGCTTTTTTAGTAGCTTCATAAGGACTCAGCTTTTCCGTTTCCATAATATGCTCTACTCCTTCCACCACTACAATTGCATCGTCCACCACAATACCGATGGCAAGAATCAATCCGAGCAAAGTCAAGATATTCAAAGAGAAACCAAAGATCAACATAAAGCCGAAAGTTCCGATCAATGAAATAGGTACCGCCACTACAGGAATCAACGTCGCACGCCAGCTCTGTAAAGAAAGATATACTACCAACACCACCAGTACTAATGCTTCGAACAAGGTCTTATATACCTCATGAATAGACTCGGAGATATACGTTGTCATATCAAACGGAATCTCGTAGCTCAACCCTTCCGGGAAGTTCTTGCTAATTTCCGCCATCGCTTCCTTCACTCTTTCAGCCACCTCCATCGCATTGGCACCCGGCAACATATAGATGCCAAGCACAGCGGCATTCTCACCGTTGATACCACTCTCTGTATTGTAGGAAGAAGCCTCCAAAGAAACACGTGCCACATCCCTCAACCGAATGATGGAACCGTTTGCATTGGCACGCACCACAATATCCTCAAACTGCCCAACCGTAGAAAGACGTCCTTGAGTAGTGATAGGAATCGTTATATCCAATCCCTGTACCGGTTGTTGCCCTAGCACACCTGCCGCAGATTCACGGTTCTGATCTTTCAAGGCATTTTGCAAGTCTTGCACGGTCAGACCGAAATTCGCCAATTTATCAGGCTGTGCCCATATCTGCATTGCATAATAACGGCTACCAATATTTGAGACACGTCCCACTCCCGGAATACGGCGAATCACATCAAGTACATTAATGGTAGCAAAGTTACTCAGATAGATTTCATCGAATTTCGGATCGCTGGAAGTCAAACAGATTGTCATCAGCTGACTGGGAGCCTGCTTTTCTACCGAAATACCATTCTGGATCACCTCTGCCGAAGCAAACGGGATTCCGCCAGTTTCACACGATTCTGAATTTCGACTGCCGCCAAATCCGGATCGGCAGATACATCAAAGGTTACCGTTGCCGAAAAACCTCCGGAATTAGAACTGTTCGACTCCATATAAAGCATTCCCGGCGTACCATTGATCTCCTGCTCAATCGGAGTAGCTACTGCCTGAGATACGGTAAGCGCACTCGCACCCGGATAAGAAGCACTGATCTTCACCACCGGAGGAGTGATCTGCGGATATTGATCAACCGGAAGCATTGTCAGACCGATAATACCGACAATCACAATCACGATAGAGATTACAGCCGAAAAAACCGGCCTATCTATAAAAAACGTAACTTTCATCGCCTATTCTCCTTTTGTGTTATCCTTCGTTTCCATCTCCTGCTGACTTACCCGCACTTTCATTCCCGGCGTCAACTTATGGAAACCTTCCACTACAACAATTTCTCCTGCTGCCAGTCCTCTTTCCACCACTACATTATTCCCTACTTCCGGTCCTAATTCAATAAAACGTTTCTCTACCGTATTATCCTTACGCATGGTATAAATATATGCTCCTCCTTTTTTCAATGGTAACCGCTTTCATCGGAACAACGAGTGCACCTTCACGAACATCCAACAATAGTTTGACCTTAGTAAACTCTCCCGGCAACAAGACTTGTTTCGGATTCGGCATTTCGGCACGGACGGAAAAAGTTCCCGTCTGAGGATCGACCTGCGGTTCGGCAAAATCTACATAACCTTTATAAGGATAAACAGTATTATCAGCCAAAGTAATCGTGATATTGGGTTGCCAGGAACGGGTAGAGTCCTGTTGTCCCAAATTAATATTTCTTTCTTTACTTTTCAGATAATCGAGTGCCGTCATACTAAAATCCACCAATACTGTGTCACTTTTCACAATGGTAGCAAGCAATGACTTAGCCCCGGGACCTACCAACGTTCCCAAGTCCACATTTCTTTCACTGATATGCCCTGACAGCGGAGAACGCACAATGGTATACCCCAGCTCCAATTCCGCCTGTGCCAAGTCTGCTTCGCTCATAGCCACCGTTGCTTCGGCACTTTCAAAAGCAGCTTCCGCATTATCCAAATCCAACTGACTTGCAGCGTTTTGTTCAAACAACGGACGGATACGCTTTAAATCACGTTCCGCTTTCAATGCCTGCGCCTCATCTTTCTTTAACTGTGCACGGGCCTTGTCTGCCTTTGCACGATACTGGTCTTGATTGATAACAAATAAAACCTGGTTTTTAGTTATATACGTCCCCTCGGCAAAAAGCATACTCTCCAAATAGCCTTCCACACGTGCACGTACTTCGACAAACTGTTGGGCACGGATACGCCCGACATATTCCCCGTATATTTCCACATCATCTTTAACTACCGGTTCCACAATGACTGTCGGCATTTCCGGCTCAACCTTCTGAGGCCGGGTTAGTATCCAATACGCCCCCAACACAATTACCACACAAATTATAGCAGCAATGTTTCTCTTTCTTCTCAGTTTCAACTCATGTTTCGAAAAGAATAATCTCATATCGAATCTTATTATTAAATTTAACTTATGCTTGTTCTATCTTCCTCTCAAGCAAATAGTATGCCAAAATCATTACATTTATTATTCGCTGTCTATCAGCTCATTATACTTTGTCATGCTAAATGCGGAAATGTAGAATTTATCGGAAATATGTAGAAATAATCCACAATTCCGACTTTTGGAACATTTTTTCCATTTCCCAATTCAACAACTAAACAAAATATACCCTACATTTGTAGTATATATAAACACCTGTCTGATGAAAAAACAAATACTTTCAACATTGGTTTTATTAACCTGCTTAATATATCCTTTTTCTTTGCATTCTCAAGAGCAACAACGCAAAAAAGTAGGAGTAGTCCTAAGCGGCGGAGGTGCCAAAGGTATGGCTCATATCAAAGCCTTGAAAGTGATTGAGGAGGCCGGAATTCCTATTGATTATATAGCCGGGACCAGTATGGGAGCCATCGTAGGAGGGCTTTACGCCATAGGCTACACACCTGAGCAGTTGGACAGCATGGTGCGAAAGCAAAATTGGACATTCTTGTTGAGCGACCGGGTAAAACGGAGTTCCATGTCACTAACGGAGCGTGAACGTTCCGAAAGGTTTATTGTTTCCATCCCTTTTACAAAAACACCCAAAGACGCAGCTTCAGGAGGAATCGTAAAAGGGCAGAATCTAGCCAATCTATTCTCGGATTTGACAATGGGGTATCATGACTCCATCAACTTTAATAAACTGCCCATTCCCTTTGCCTGTGTGGCAGCCAATGTAGTGAACGGAGAACCTATTGTATTCCATGACGGAATACTCTCCACCGCCATGCGTGCCAGTATGGCCATTCCCGGGGTATTTACTCCGGTACGGAAAGACAGTATGGTATTAGTGGACGGTGGAATCGTAAACAATTATCCGGCAGATGTAGTGAAAGCTATGGGGGCGGATATTATTATCGGAGTAGATGTGCAGAATGCTTTAAAAAGGCAGACAAGCTGAACAGTGCACCCGATATTCTGGGACAGATTGTCGACCTTACCTGCCAGTCCAATCATGAGAAAAATGTAGATATCACAGATACCTATATCCGTGTGAATGTGGAAGGATATTCCTCCGCCAGCTTTACTCCGACCGCCATTGACAGTTTGATGCGAAGGGGTGAAGAGGCGGCAAGATCGCAATGGGAATCCCTGCTTGCCTTAAAAAGAGAATAGGGATACCGGAAGATTATAAGCCCAAGCAGCATGGCCCCCTACTCTTCCCTCTCCAATGTGCGCACCATTTACGTCACAGATATTTCTTTCTCCGGAGTAGAGACTGACGACAAAAAATGGTTAATGAAGAAATGTAACTTAAAAGAAAACAGTAACATTACGACGCAGCAAATAGAACAGGCCTTAGACCTGTTACGCGGTAGCCAGTCTTACTCTAGTGCCAGTTATACACTGACAGATACTCCCGAAGGCTACCATCTCAACTTCCTGCTGCAAGAGAAATATGAAAGAAGAATCAATCTGGGTATCCGCTTCGATTCGGAAGAGATTGCCTCTCTGTTGCTTAATGCCACTGCAGACCTCAAGACTCATATTCCTTCCCGCCTATCCCTCACCGGACGGTTGGGTAAGCGATATGCCGCACGCATCGACTATACACTCGAACCCATGCAGCAGCGTAATTTCAACTTCTCATATATGTTCCAATACAACGACATCAACATCTACGAGAAGGGAAACCGTGCCTACAATACAACCTATAAATATCACTTAGCCGAATTCGGCTTCTCGGATGTATGGTACAAAAACTTCCGTTTCGGGCTCGGACTCCGTTTTGAATACTACAAATACAAAGATTTCCTGTTTAAACAACCGGAACTGATTGATTTGAAAGTAGAATCGGAACATTTTCTGAGTTATTTTGCCCAAATACATTACAACACATACGATAAAGGATATTTCCCCGCCAAAGGCAGCGACTTTAAGGCTGCCTATTCCCTCTATACGGATAATATGGCGCAATATAACGAACACGCTCCTTTCTCTGCATTGAGTGCTTCATGGGCAAGTGTTCTTCCCATCACCCGCCGCTTCTCCGTCATTCCTTCCATCTATGGACGTATCCTGATCGGGAGAAACTTTCCCTATCCTCTGCAAAATGCAATCGGAAGTGAAGTTCCCGGCTTCTATATACCTCAGCAATTACCATTTGCCGGAGTCAACAATATAGAACTGATGGATAATGCAATTATGATTGCGTCTTTAAAATTAAGACAACGGATGGGAGCCATCCATTACCTCATCCTGACCGGAAACTACGGACTGACGGACAGTCATTTTTTCAAAATATTAAAAGGCAAGCAATTGTTCGGTATCAGTGCCGGTTATGGAATGGACAGCGTCTTCGGGCCATTGGAAATCTCATTGGGCTACTCCAACCAGACGGATAAAGCAAGTTGTTTTGTGAATCTAGGGTATTACTTTTAACAGGATGAATCATTCAGAAGTTGTAGCAGGCGCTGTGCCAAAATACGACAATCCGCACGATTGACTTTTCCATTTCCCGTTTGCGGAATACAATCCGCTACCAGAATGTGCTTGGGACGATAATATGGTTCCAATATCGTTTGTATTCCTTTTTCCATCTCTTGTATATCCGGCTGTTCCGCCAGCAATAAAACCACAGCCTGCCCCAAGCGCTTGTCGGAACAGAGGTAATAACAAACGGTATCGGAATCAACAGGCGAAGTTTTTTTTCTATTTCTTCCGCTTGAATTTTAATTCCCCCGCTATTTATCACATTATCTTTCCGTCCAAGAATAGAAAAACTTCCATCGGGATGGATACGTGCAATGTCATTGGTTTGCAGAATATCAGCGCAAACCAAAGGTGCTTCAATCACTAAAGTATTTTCTGGAGACAAAGACAAATGCACCGAAGAGAAAGGATGATAGTGTTCGGAAGCCGCAGGACCGTTCAGACGGCGAAGAGCGATATGGGATAAAGTTTCAGTCATCCCGTAAGTAGAATAGACAGCTCCCGGAAGAGATTGAATGTCCGCTTCCAGTCTGGCATCAACCGCTCCCCGCCTATTATCAAAATATCCGTTTGCTTCAACCGTTCCTTTTCTTCAAGAACCTGAAGAGTATTATAAACTTGTAGCGGAACCATTGCCGCAAACTTCAACGGTTCGTGTATATCGGACAATGGATGACCGGAAGCAGGACGCACAATCAAATTCAAACCTGCAACTAAAGAGCGCACCACTACCATCATTGCTCCGATATAACGGAGGTTCATACATAACAAGGCCGTATCTCCCGCCTGCAAATTCAGGTATTCACAAGTCAGACGCGCACTCTGCATCATTTGTTCTTTACGTACCATTAATTTTTTCGGCATACCGGTAGACCCGGATGTATGAACCGCAAGTAAAGGGGAATCGTTGAACCACTCCTGTAGAAAAGGAATAAATCCCATATGGCGGAAGGATAGTTTTCTACTCCCCGCACCATACATCTGCGTATATCATCAGGTGTATATTCCTTTCCTTCCAGCAGTAAGCGTTGCTTTTGTCGATTGAATACCATCATCTGTCAAACCACAAACAATCTTTTCTTATTTCAAGCGGCATTTCTACGTTATCAGTAAAAAAAGCAATCCTGTCCCTAATCCCTGAGGCAACGGATTGTCGAAAGTAGCGCACCATTGTGCAATGGCGTTCAGACCGATATTAGACTCCAAAGCAGATGTAATCCACCAACCGATACGCTGACGTTCGGCCTCCGCAATCCATTCGTTTCCACCACTTATTCCACCATGCAACGAAGGTTTGAGGATGATATACTGCGGTCGAATGGCAGAAAGCAGTTTCCGTTTCTCTACCAGAGTATTACACCCTATCAACTCTTCATCCAAAGCTATCGGCAAAGGAGACTCGGAGGTAAGACGCGCCATCTCCTCCCATTGTCCGGCACGGATAGGCTGCTCAATGGAATGCAAATCCAATTCAGACAACCGTTTCAGTTTCTCCATAGCGTCAGCCGGAGCAAAAGCCCCATTCGCATCTACACGGAGCTCAATCTCATTGGAAGAAAAGTGCGCACGGATATGACGGAGCAGAGCCAATTCTTCTTCAAAGTTGATCGCACCGATTTTGAGTTTGATACAACGGAAACCTACATTCATTTTCGTTTCTATCTGCGCCAGCATTTTATTGAAGTCGCCCATCCAGATAAGGCCGTTAATAGGAATCCCTGTTTCTCCGCGAGAAAGCGGTATTCCACAAAGCCCAATCTCCCGTATGATAGTGACGGATGGCGGTTTCAAGTCCGAAAAGGATAGAAGGATACTTACACAAAGCGCCCACATCCAATCTCCCATTTTGCTTTTCCACTTCCCGACAGGCTGCTCCTAATATATCTTCATAATCGGGAAGATCGTCACAGCTCAGTGCAGGCAGAGGAGCACACTCCCCTATTCCCATCCTGCCCGGGATAGTCGGGAGAGGTCAGATGAAGATACCACACTTTCCGGGTGGAGTATGTACCTCGCGAAGTTCCTGCGCCGGCTGCTTGAAATGCAGCAACCGGGGAATGATCTTAATCTTGCAATCCATTGAATGTAAATAATATATCAAAGTATCATTTTTAGGGAACTTCGGATATTGCTTGAAGTTCGGTTTACGCTTTCTCCAAAAAGGCATTCTTTCCTTCCTGAGCCTCATCCGTCAGATAATAGAGCAAGGTAGCGTCGCCCGCCAGTTCCTGAATGCCCGACTGTCCGTCCAGCTCCGCATTCAGCCCCGCCTTAATCATGCGCAAAGCCAGCGGACTGAGCTGCATCATCTCTTCCGCCCACTGCACATACTCGTCTTCCAGTTGCTCCAAAGGCACTACCTTGTTGACCAAACCCATTTCCAACGCTTCCTGCGCATTGTATTTCCGGCAAAGGAACCAGATTTCACGCGCTTTCTTCTGACCTACCACACGAGCCAGGTAAGATGCGCCGAATCCGGCATCGAAACTTCCCACACGGGGACCTGTCTGACCAAAGATAGCGTTCTCGGAAGCGATGGACAAGTCGCACACCACATGCAGCACGTGTCCGCCACCGATGGCAAAACCGTTTACGGCGGCAATCACGGGTTTCGGGATGCTACGGATTTGCTTCTGCACGTCCAATACGCTCAAACGGGGAACGCCGTCCTTACCGATATACCCGCCGCGTCCTTTCACATTCTGGTCGCCTCCGGAGCAGAAAGCCTTGTCGCCCGCTCCGGTAATGATAATCACATCAATATCCGCTTCCTCACGGCAGATGCGCAAGGCATCGCTCATTTCGGCGGTAGTGGTCGGAGTAAACGCATTGCGGTAGCGTTCGCGGTTGATGGTGATACGGGCAATTCCGTTATAGTATTCAAAAAGAATATCTTCATATTCCCGGATGGTTGTCCATTCTCTTTTTGTCTGCATAATCTGTATTCTATTTTAATTGATGATAATAATTCTTCAACATACGGGTGTCTTCGTCCTTGTCGGTAAACACTTCCAGCAAGACGGGGCGCTCCACCGCCTCCGGACTGGTGAAGGGCTTCATGGCCTCAGCCAACTGTCCACCGTTCTCCGCACGCAGGTAAAGGAATCCCCGCTCTTCCGCCCAGCCTTTGGCCGAAGTCTTGTGAACCGCTGTGATAAACTTATGCGAAGACTCCGACATGTCAAGCCCCGGCAATGTATGAAAGATTTCTCCGCCGCCGTTATTCAGTAAAAGGATGCGCAGGTTGGGACCGATATTGGCATTCCACAACGCATTCATATCGTAAAAGAAGCTCAAATCTCCGATAGCAACGAAGTTCAGCTTGTCGGATGCCGCCGCATACCCCACAGCCGTGGAAAGCGAACCTTCTATGCCGCTGGTTCCCCGGTTGCAGCAAACCTCTACGGTGGGCGAAACAGCATACAACTGGGCATAACGCACCACCGAACTGTTTGCCAGATGCAGTACCGATGCTTCCGGCAAGGACTTTATCAACGCCCCCACTGCCGCCATCTCCGAATAAGCGAACTCCGGTTCGGGAACAGCCTTGCAGTAGTCTTCCCAGATGCGGGGATATTCGGGCGTCCGGGTTTCAAGCAGGGCCGCTATCTTTTCCAGAAACTCAAACGGGTCCATTTCTATAACGGTGGTCAAGGAGCCGTAAAGGTCGGTCACCTCGCCATCCGGCGACACATGCCAATGCTCTTTGGGCGGATGCCGGCGAAGGTACTTTTTCAACCGTTTGGATACGATATGCCCTCCGTAAGTAATCAGCAGTTCGGGAGCCATCTGGTCCATTTTATCTTCGGGCATAGCATAGAGCGCCGCATCGAAATTCTTCACGGGAATGCCCGGAACCGTCCGGTTGCCGATATGCTCCGTCAGCCATGCAAAATGTTTATACAGCAGTTTGGTATACCGCTTTCTCAAACAGGTAGATAAGGTTCATCTGCCCCACCACAATCATCCGCTTCCGGTATTTGTTCATGCGATCGATGAGTTCGTTATAATCGCGGTCGTAGACGTTCAGCCCCTGATAGCGGGTGATGACGCGCACTTGGGGCAATGCCTCCGTTGTGAAATTGAACAGCGGTTCGGAAACGGGCACATTGATATGTACCGGTCCTTTTCCATGATGATGTGTCTCCAATAAAGCCTCATTAACCAGACGATTACAATACCATTCGTCTTCCTCTGTATGAATCTCGGGAAGGTTGACGGATTTCTTGACCAGCGACCGGAACACCTCCGGCTGCGGAAGCGTCTGTCCGTCCATCTGCCCTATCCAAGCAGCGGGCGGTCGGCGGAGATGACTATCAGGGGAACTTTCTGATAAAAGGCTTCCGCCACGGCAGGGTGGAGATTCAGCAAAGCGGTTCCCGAAGTACAGCAGATTGCAGCAGGTTTGCCACCATTCAACGTAAGCCCGATAGCAAAATACCCCGCACTCCGCTCATCAGTCATTGCATGGCAGGTAAAGCCCGGGTGATTAGACAAAGTATGCACAATAGGCGGCGTTACGGCTACCGGGACACAACACAACCTTAGTAATGCCGTGCGCCTCAAGCAACGCAACCAGTTGGAGTATGTTTTTTTGTCTGTATACATGATGATTAGTGATTAGCTTAATGATTAGTAATTAGCGATAATGGAGGTGGAAGTAATCAGACGTTTCATGGTCTGCAACTTCTTTTCCGTTTCCAGCCATTCGTCATTCAGTTCCGAAGAGGCCAGCAGTCCGCCGCCGGCATAAAAGTCAGTCGTTCATCCTCGATATGCATACAACGTAAATTCACATATAAATCAGTCTTCCATTCGGATCCAGCCATCCGATAAAACCGGAATAATAATGACGGTCATACCCTTCGTTTTCCAATATAAAGCGATAGGCCTCTTCCTTTGGCAAACCACATACCGCAGGCGTCGGATGCAACACTTTCAGGAGATCTCCCAAACCATTATTATCTCTCAAAGAGAAATGAAAATCTGTTTTCAAATGTGACAAAGCTCCGGCGTATGCAGGATAAGGTCCGCTTTCAGTAGAATGGATGCCCAAAGAAAGAAGTCGGCTACGGATATAAGCAGTTACGTAATCCTGCTCTTTCCTGTTTTTCATCCCATACTTGCGGCAATTTGCCATCCTGCAAAGGCTGTGTTCCGGCTAGTGCAACCGTATTCCATTCATCTTTCTCACCCGATAAAATAATTTCGGGAGTACTTCCCAACCAAATGCCGGTCTGGGGAGTGTAACATAGGTATATATATGAATGAATATAACGCTTGCAGGCCGCACGAAATACGGATGAAAGAGAAAAAGTCCGCCCCCTTATCCATCGTAATACGCCGGGAAAGTACCAACTTGTCAAAAGTCCCGTCACGTAAGGCATTGATAAATGCTTGAAAACAGTCGGCATACTCCTTCGTGTAAGAGGTCTGAAAATTTTCTTGCTCTTGTATTTGCAAAGAAGCCTCATATTCTTCCTCCGTATCATCGTCAAGAGAAAGGGATTGCCCCCAGCCATCAGATTGTATCAGTACAACCGGACACATCTCACTCACCCGAAAGGGAGCGATAACAAATCCTTTCTGTCCGTTCAACTCTTGCAAATCGTATATCAAACGGATCTCCTCCTCCGCCTGTGTCAACAGACGGGGAAGTTTCTCTCCGGGAATACGGTATACCACAAAAGGTCGCTTTTTCCGGATAAGCGCATCAATAACTGTCAGATTACTTATTTCTTCGTCAATCATCTTTTTTCATAACACTGTTGACTACCCGTACGGAAGACACCAGTTTGTTTGTTGAAGTAAAGACATCCACATTCCATACATGAGATGAGCGTCCTTTGTGTACAATGGTTCCCACTGCCCGCACGGTATCTCCTTCGTGGGCGGAAGATATATGATTTCCGCTGACCTGCATTCCCACTACTATTTCATCAGGCTGGCAAAGAATCATAGAACCCAGTCCTGCAACCGTTTCAGCCAATGCAAGCGTAGCACCGCCATGTAGAATGCCGAAAGGCTGGCGAGTACGGTGATCGACAGGCATTGTCGCCTCTACTCTGTCCTCAGACGCATACGTATATTGGATACCCAGATTTCCCATCAATGCGTGACGCGCCTGCGCATTCAGTTGGTCTAACGGAATTTCCGCCGCACGGACTTCGGCTATGATTGCTTTTTCAACGGCAAGGGCTACCCCGTCTTCTTCATTCGACGCTGTCACATAATCGGCACACGCTTTCACCGAGTCTTGAGAATGCCCCATAGCTATTCCCAACCCCGCTAACTGAATCATAGTCACATCGCATACACCGTCACCAATAGCAATGACCTCATCACGTGTCAGGTTCAACGCTTCCAACAAAGCTCCCAAAGTATTCGCCTTGTCGATAGCACACGGAACGACCTCAAGGAAATAGGGTTCGGAACGGAAAACATCCAATGCTCCGTTCAGCCGTCTTTTCCAATGATCTTCCAAACCGACAAGTGCTTCTTCATCATCACTGACAAGCATACATTTGCAAGGAGCAAAGTCAATGGCTGAGGAGAATTCTTCTTCCTTTATCACCCGCAAATTATTCAATTCGGCTTCATCCCGGATATGTTTATTCTCGGAAGAATCGGTTATAATGGTGTCATCGTGGTACGTGAAGATGGCAAAGCCGTTCTTGCGGGCTTTCTTTTCCAGATAAGGCAGCATTTCCGGATTGATGCGTCGTTCAAACAATATTTCTCCGTTCTGTGCTTTTATTATCTGGCAACCATTATAGGAAAGGATAAAACCTCCGTAATTTCCAAGTTCAAGAGATTTTGCCAACGGCAGCAAACCATAGGTCGGCCTGCCGGAAGCCAAAACAATACGTACTCCCATCTGTTGAATCTTCAACAAAGCGGCCAGCGTACGTTTACTAATTTCTCTTTCATCATTGAGTAGCGTTCCATCTACATCAAGAACCAATAACTTATATTTCATGGCAACTCGATTTTGATTTAGATTACAAAGGTAGGAAATTGAGTGAACGACAGAAAGCGTAAGCAGATAAAAATTACTTTAATTTCACTCTTTCAAACGCATTTCCAGATAATCGCGGAGTATTCGGGCATGATTATATACAGGTTCTTTAGAAGCGTAAATGAGTGTTACTACCGGACGCGGCTTGATAAGGGCCAGAAAATCGGTCGCTGCCAGAGAAGCATCCAGCTCTTTCTGATACAGTACGACGAAGTCATTCCAGTGTCCCGGTATATCATCGTGAAACCATTTACGCAAAGCAGCGGATGGAGTGATATCTTTTGCCCAATAATCATATCTCAACCATTCCTTTTTTATTCCGCGCGGCCATAATTTGTCAACCAATACCCTATATCCGTCTGCCTCCGAAAAGTCTTCGTATACTCGCTTTATCCTAACCTGTATCATGATTATTTATATTGATTACTTATTAGAATAAACCGATAAGGCTGGAAATTGTTTAACTATACAAGAACATTGTACGACCTAATTCTTAAAGAGATTCTTGCGCTTTCTTAAACTCGTACGGAGTCATGCCCGTCTTTTCTTGAAAAGATTATATAATATCGGGGTACTGTTGAATCCGACTTCATCAGCTATGGCACGTATCGTATAATTAGGATGCAGTTTTAATAATTTAATTGCATAATCTATACGCAAATCATTGATGTATCCATTAAAATTAGTACCGGTACATTCTTTTTATCATTCGGGCAAAACGTGCGTTATTCAAATGTACGAGTTGTGCCAAATCTTCTCTCGACAATTCTGAAGAAAGATATAACTGGTCTTGAACAACAATACGGTTCAGTTCAATAAATATTTTTTATTCTCTTCTTCTTCCCCGCTCGCTTTGCCGGTTTCATCAGATATCTCCTCTTGGTCGCCAAACAAAATACTTTCATCTTCTATATCTTGTGAGATCATAAGCTGTTCATCAATATCCAATGACTGACTGTCTTTTTTCCCTGGCCAATCTCTCGTTTATAAACTTAGCAAGGATTTTATTCTTATATCTGATAATATGGTTGAAACGCCACATACGCCATAATACAAACAACGTCAACAGCGTAATACACGTCAAAAAGGTCAATGTTATGTTTCTGACTTTTAATTGGAATGCTTGTTTGGCTATATAGTCCTCTTTTCAGAAGTATCATACATCGTATTCAACTCTAATGCCGCATTCTCTTTATCCCTGTTATTAATACTATCCGTTATAGCTATAATAGCTCCTTGCAAAATTGCCGCTTCCTTATAGTTTCCCATCCCCATATAGGCTTGCACTTCCTTTCAAGCACATTCATATATTGCGCATTGATAGTATCTTGCTGCTTCCTCATCAGTTCTTTAAACTCCTGACTGTTGTCAATCACCTGCTTGTAATGCTTGGAAGCCAGCAAATAAGGAATTGAATACATTTTTCCATCAGGTGTACGAGAGTATTCAGTCGATTGATACATCGCAAAAGTACTTTTCAGCCTGCCCATATTTCTTTTCCATATAGCAATTATATGCCCATTTAGAGTACAGATAACCATATTGCATATCAACCAATCCTTTCGGAACATCAGGTAAAGTTTCCAATTTTTTTATCTGCTTTTCACGTTCCAAAGCCATAACAGATGCATCCTCATACAAAGAGTCAGTCATTAAATAACTCATTTTCCCTCCATAGAAAGAAGAGAGCATTCCTATCTCTTTTACGCCTTTTCTCCCTTTCAACAAATCGATAGCAGAATCAAAATAATCATACGCTTTATCTTTAAATGACAACATACGGTTATTCTCTCCAATGCAGTATAGCAACCGGGCTTCGGACACGCGGTCCTCCAACCTTTTTGATTGGGCAATCCCGTCAAGCGCATAATTCATACTCTCGTTATATTTACTCATCAAGAAAGATAATTCCGCCAAATAAACAGTCATTTTCAATAAGTGTTCAGGGTCCTTTTGATATACGGAATCAAGCACATAAGATTTTCTTGCATATACATAAGCAAGCTTATTCATAAACAAATTGCGATATGACAGGCTACGTAACTCGTCTATAACTCGTAAAGGCATAGACTTTTTATTCTCCGCTACATCTAAAAGTTTCAAAGCACATTTCGGCTTCTCAATATAAATACTTCTTATATATTCAGTAGTTATGGAATCTGCATTTGTGGCCTCATCAGCCATTAAAATTTGGTTATGCACAAATAAAAGAATACATATACATACACCAAGTCGTATATACCTCATAGCGTCTACCATCATTTTATCCGTCAAAGGTAATTCTTATTATTAAAAAGTCAAGAAAGTATTTTGTTTCACAAGGTAAAATAAGGAACATTAGCATTTTATTATTCAAGCAATGCAAACAACGCTTACATATGTGTATCATTTTGTTTCAGTTACATCTTAATTAAAAAAACTATTGGAAGTATCTACCCGTTTTACCCGGCAAGTCTGGCTTATTTCTTGAACAAACGTGACTCTAACGCCTATATTTTCATTTATCATTAAAATGATAAGATATTATCACTATTGTGATAAGTAAGTATCATAAATAGGATCAGGGCAGACGCATTATATTTTTTACTATATTCTCCTTTGTTATTCCTTTGTTATATTATTGTTTATTAGTATATTACCATTTGTTTATGTCGATTGTTTTTCTTATCTTTATAAGATATATTAAAACATAAACTAACATGAAAATTGGCATAATTGACCTTTGTAAACCAATAGAAGATCCTAGGATGAACCGTAAAAAGTACATAAAATGGAACCCATTATCTATATATCCATTGCTGCTGTAATCTGTGGCGCCCAATCCTGAATGAGATTGAGGAATTTGGCAATGCGAAAATTACTTTTTTCAAAAGTCGCATACCTGACCTGGAGTCCATCCCCAGTCATGATACTTTTAATAGATTCTTCAGTATAATAAAGCCTGAGTATTTTGAGTTGATCTTTCGTAATTGGGTAAAACAAGTCTGCCAGGAGGTGAAAGGCGTTGTAGCTATAGATGGCAAGCTCATGCGTGGTCCAAGCCAATGTGATGGAGAACATACTACGGGAAAAGAAGGATTCAAATTAAGGATGGTTTCCGCCTGGTCTGCCGCTAATGGAATTTCTTTAGGTCAGGTAAAAGTAGATGATAAAAGCAATGAGATTACAGCTATTCCATTGTTAATTAACTCTTTGGAACTAAGTGGCTGTATTGTTACAATTGACGCGATGGGATGCCAGAAAGATATAACCCAGACCATTATTGAGCATGATGCAAATTATATTATAGCTATAAAGGAGAATAAGAAAAAATTATCAACTGGCTAAACAAATCATTGACGATTATCAGGATAAAGATGAAATAATCAATAGAGTCACCAGGCATGTGTCGGAAAACACCGGACATGGAAGGATTGAGACAAGAACCTGTACTGTAGTCAGTTATGGATCTATTATGGAGAAAATGTTTAAGAAGAAACTTGTGGGGTTGAAGTCTATTGTAGGGATAAAGTCGGAGAGGGCAATAGTAGCAACAGGAGAATATACTCAAGAGGTCAGATACTATGTAACTTCACTTGATAATACCAAACCGGAGGAGATTGCGTCTGCCATCAGGCAGCATTGGTCTATTGAGAATAATCTTCATTGGCAACTGGATGTTACCTTTCGGGAAGACTACAGTAAAAAGGTGAAAAAATGCAGCCAGAAACTTTTCGGTGGCAACAAAGATGGCGCTTACCATACTAAAGAATGGGAAAACAACAAAAGGAAGCATGAATCTGAAAAGACTAAAAGCCGGATGGGATGAAAAATATTTATCACAACTTTTACAGGAAAATAATTTTTAATGCGTCTGCCCTGTAAATAGGATAAATTCTTATCACAGTAATGATAAGTATAATACATCAAGAGAAAATCTAGCTGCTTTTTGGACTATAATATTGCTATGTATACTTGCTGAAGGAGCATCCTTCACCTGCTAACACCCATGAATAGGAGATAGCAGTGAAAAGGTGAAGGCTATTTTAATAAAACGGTATAGACACTATTTAAGAGCATATACGGAAATCGATGTTAAATAATAACAATAGCCAATTCTAATCCAGAATCAAATTAAGAAAAGAATTACTTCAAACAATTGTTATCTATAAAATACTTGTATAAAAGAAAGAATAAATATGAATAGGAGATAATAGTTTCATCCGTATTGGGAACACCGCTTCTGCAACGTACAGAAACCTAAAGGATCATCAACAATGCCAATATGGTGTATATAAATCTTGTTTACAACTTCTCATTCGAAAGTCCAAGTCAGGCGTGAAACTGAAGATGCAGAATAAAGATAAAGATTCAGGAATACTGAATAGATACTGATTTACTCTTCAAAAATATCCAATATAGTCCATAAAGATTTCATAAGATGTAGATTTCTTTATGGACTTTATCGTTATATAAAATCTTAATTTATACAAAAACACCCGGCTTTACATTATAGGGTGTAAAACTGGGTGTTTATTTTGCAATTTGCTGATTTTCAGCGTTTATTGCGGAGAGACAGGGATACTGGCCCCAAACATCTAACAGCTTATAAATCAGTCTTTTTATTTTCCGATGAAAATAAAATCCAAATAAATACAACTAAATATGCTTTATATCAGATCTTTATAAAGAAGTCATTTCTTTCAGTTGTTTTCACTATTTTCTGTTAATTAGTTCTTTTTAGGTACATTTTTGTTTCTTGTTTGTTTCTTGATTTCAGTTTTAATTCGTACATTTGCATACGAAAAATAACGAATGAAAGAATACGATTATGCCACGAATAAAGAAGCCTAAAAAAGTAAAAGAGCCCATCCGTCTTCGGATGAAGGATTTGTCCGATGGCAGCAAAAGTCTGTATCTGGATATATACCGCAATGGCAAGCGGACATATGAGTACCTGAAGCTGTATCTTATCCCGGGAACGGACAACAATACCCGTCGGCAGAATGAAATAACAATGGCCGCTGCGAATGCCATCAAGTCGAAACGCATTATCGAGCTGACCAGTGGTGAAGCCGGTATCGTGAACCATACAGATAAGATTTATCTGCTGGACTGGATGCAAACCTATTTGGAGTACCAAGAGAAACGCGACAAGAAAGGCATCGGTCAAATCAAGGCCGTTACCCATATCCTGAAAGAATATGCAGGGGAAAGGTTTTTGTTGGATCGGGTTGACCTCGCTTTTTGCCAAGGCTATATCGACTACATGCTGACGACCTTCCGCCCTAAAGGAAAGCCGATAGCAGCATCTACACGCAATACCTATTATCAGATATTCAACGGTGCTCTGAACGCTGCCGTCCGGGCTAAACGGTTGTTGAGAAATCCGTTTAACGAGATGGAAAAATCGGAGAAGCCCAAAATGCCGGAAAGCGTGCGGTCCTATATGACCATCGAAGAGGTACGGGCGTTGATTGCCACTCCGATGCAGGAAGGGAGGGTTAAAAACGCCTATCTGTTCTCCTGCTTCTGCGGACTGCGTATCAGCGATATTGTCGGCCTGAAATGGAAGAATGTCTTTGTCGATAACGGCCAATACCGTCTGGCGGTGGCTATGCAGAAGACCAAAGAACCGATTTACCTGCCACTCTCCAACGAGGCGTTGAAGTGGATGCCGGAGCGTGAGGACAAGGCGGCGGATGACCATGTGTTCAGCTTGCCTTCAAACATCAACCAGTATCTCAAGCCGTGGGCCGAAGCGGCCGGAATCACCAAGCGTTTTACTTTTCACACCGCCCGGCATACATTCGCGACCATGATGCTGACGCTCGGTGCGGATCTCTATACCGTATCGAAGCTGCTTGGTCATACCTCCGTGAGAATGACACAGGTGTACGCCAAAATCATCAACCAGAAAAAAGACGAAGCAGTCAATTTGGTCAACGGGCTATTCGACTGATGTAGTTATACATGTCAAATTCAATTTACAGGTAAATATTTCCGGCTTTTCTCCGACTTTTCAAATAGTCGAAGTAATGCCACTATTATAATAAGTATAAACCCATAAAAACAATTCGACATGAAAGGACAAAACAACAGGTCCTCTCTTTTTTTGAAGGGAGACCACATCTGCACCACTTCGCTACGGAACAGGATGTAGCGGAAGAATTTTACGAATTGCTCTCCGAAGCGAGGGAGCTTTATCTTCAAGACGTCATGGCAGGCGGCAAACGGTATGGCCGCTATGTGGATGACTTTATAAACAGTCACCGGTACATCGACTGCAACAGTGCGGTTTGCAGGAATTGCCATGAAATGAACATCCATATCATCAGAGGGCTGTTGATCGATTGCACAAGTCTCGTCAAAAGCCTCTTTACCGCAGAAACATTTTCTTTCGAGGAGTGCATGGCCTTGAAACGAAAGTACGACATTGCCGGAGTATGGTTCGGCTCTTCACGTATAGAAGATTCCAGAAACGATCCACCTCTCTCCTTCGGTTGTAATTTTTCCCGTGAACAGATGACAGGTATTGTGGCTTGCGCCAACGCTTATCATCTGTTTTGCGTTTCCACACTCCGCATCGAGGACATGGAAGCGCTTTTTGCTTGCAAGAAGGGCTTCTGCATACGTGTGAACAATATCCGCCATGTGGCGGTCCTGTTCGACGCGTTGCTCGAAAACACCTTCATCCTGCCTCACTGGCAGTCGGTTCTCGACAAGGGGCGGTTCCTGTTGTCCAAAGACGGCACAAGATACGTTACCGCTTCAAGCCTCTCGTCCGCCCTGTCTGCGGCGAGGAACAACATTACATCGGCAAACCTCGGCATACGAAAAGCCGTCAGCCGACTGAAAATATAACACGAAGTGCCAAAAAGACCAAGTATGTGAAAGATAAAACAGTGACAATTGCCGTGATACGTGCATAGTATCACGCCGGTATTTCCGGCTGTCCGGTTCACATCACATAACTTTGACCTCCGTTAGCGCGCTGCATAACGGAGGTAACTCTCCATTGTCTAATTTTAACATGTATTTTATGCAAAACAGAACAACATTCATGGAGCGGTTAAGCGAACGGCTGACCGCCATAGAAGCGGTTCTCAAGAAGTTGGAACCGGTGGAAGGTCTGTTGGAGCGTGTGGCTTTACTGGAAAATACCATTTACACGACCAAGAAAGTCTTCACTTTTCAAGAGGCGTGCATGTATATCGGCGTGTCCGAAAGTATGTTGTACAAACTCACATCGAACAAGGAAATCCCGCACTACAAGCCTCGCGGCAAGATGCTCTACTTTGCGAAGGAAGAGCTGGACGCGTGGCTCTTGCAAAACTACGAACCTACGGTGGACGATGCCATGCGTATGGCGACGGAAGTGTCCGCAACCCAACCGTTCTTTAACCAGAAGCGCTATGGAAAACGAAAAAAGAACTGACCGTAACTCGTGGGCGGAGCTGGACGAGAACCGCCTGTCGGATATCCTCACGGCATCGCAAATAAAGGCCACGGACACCTACGAGACTCCGCCCCAGATTATATGGATTGACAACTCCACCATAGCGACGCTCGGTAATTTCAGCGCTTCGACGGGTAAGGCGAAGGCGAAAAAGACGTTCAACGTCTCGGCCATCGTCGCCGCGTCGCTGGCGGGCCGGCAGGTCTTGAACTATCGGGCGCACCTGCCCGAAGGCAAACGCAGGATTCTGTACGTGGACACTGAACAGAGCCGTTTCCATTGCCACAACGTGTTGGAACGCATTCTCCGCCTGGCGGGACTGCCCACCACAACCGACAACGAGAATCTCGATTTCATTTGCCTGCGGGAATACACGCCGGCCGTGCGTATTGAGGTCATCGACTACGCTCTGCGACAGAACAAAGGGTACGGGCTGGTCATCATAGACGGCATCCGCGACCTGATGCTCGACATCAACAGCACCAGCGAATCGGTGGAGGTCATCAACAAGATGATGGAGTGGTCGTCGAAATACGACCTGCACATCCATTGTGTGCTACACCTGAACAAAGGCGACAACAATGTGCGCGGGCATATCGGTACGGAAATGAGCAATAAGGCGGAAACGGTGCTGGTCATCACCAAGAGTGCGGAGAATCCCGTTATCAGTGAAGTTCATGCGCTGCATATCCGCGAGAAGGAGTTCAAACCGTTCGCCTTTTCCGTTGATGACGAAGGGTTGCCGGTCATGGTGGATAACTATTCGTTTGACGGCAGTGTAAGACCGAAAGCCCGGAGCAGCTTCATGGATTTGTCCATCGAACAGCACCGGGAGGCACTTTCCGCCGCTTTCGGGGACAGGCCCATCAAAGGTTTCGAGAACGTGCTGCAGGCCCTCATGGCTTCCTATGAGGCTATCGGGTTCAAACGGGGACGCAGCGTCATGATAAAACTGCTGCAATACCTGACGGAAAACCTGAAGCTGATCGTCAAACGGGACAAGCTCTTTTATTACGATGTGACCCCGACCGAAGCCCTGCTTTTCGACGAAGAATGCGAGGAAGCGGAAGGTGAAAAATAATTTAGTTTACTTTGGTCCGGGTATATATAGGAGAAAAACCAAAGTAAACTGTTTTTTGAAAACAAGTGAAAAGAAAATGACATGACCATAGCGGAAGCAAAACAACTGCGTATCGTGGACTATCTCGCCAGTCTCGGCTACCATCCCCAGAGTGTGATATCAAAACAATACTGGTATCTGTCACCGCTACGCAATGAGCGCACCCCGTCGTTCAAGGTCAATGACCGGCTCAACGAATGGTATGACTTTGGCGCAGCGACGGGCGGAGACCTTGTGGAACTGGGCAAACACCTTTACCGGACGGACAGCGTGAGCGAAGTGCTTGCCTGTATCGGGAGACATGAAAATGCTGCCCCGATACAAAGAGTGCGGATTCCGGGGACAACGCCCCGTCCCGTCGAAGCTGACATGAAGGACGTGCTCGTCGTGCCGTTGCAGCACCATGCGCTACTCTCGTACCTTCATTCCCGTGGAATCGACGGAGACATCGGCCGCATGTTCTGCCGGGAGGTCCATTATGAATTACGGCAACGGCGCTACTTCGCTCTTGCCTTCGGTAACGCGGCGGGCGGGTACGAGGTGCGCAATCCTTATTATAAGGGCTGTATCCGGTGTAAGGACATCTCTGTCATCAGGCAATCTCATGGTGAAACACAGAACCGTGTTTGCGTGTTCGAGGGCTTCATGGATTTTCTCTCTTTACCTGACGCTGAAACAGGCGGGTGATGATACGGTCTGCATCGACGCACCTTGTGATTACCTCGTGATGAACTCGGTGAACAACCTGAAAAAAGCATTGGAACACTTGCAGGTGTACGAGGAAATCCACTGTTATCTCGACAATGATCTCGCCGGACAGAAAACGGAAGAGACCATCGCCGGCATGTACGGCAAGCGTGTGCACAACGAAGCACTCCGTTATCGCGAATACAAGGACCTGAACGATTACCTACGCGGAAAGAAACGGTAAGGCATCATCGTTACCCTTTCCCTTGAAAGCTCTCCTCCCGGAGGGCTTTTTTTATGCCTGTTTTTCTGTTTCGATAC
>VOFH01002803.1_pt1 | contig 70550 bp, 87 predicted proteins | sample 5384091 | NCBI WGS metagenome assembly VOFH01 (sample SAMN12384727, study PRJNA508395) | human gut metagenome | isolation source: healthy gut G | host: Homo sapiens | reverse complement strand
TACTGACGAGCAGAAGGTTATCTACCCATTCAAAATCCTCCAAGATTCGTTTTAGTAAAAATCATCTTGATTTTCTATTTTATTCATTATTTTCCCTGTTCTAACGTCCAAATACTAAAAAGCCGCTCAACTCACTACTATAATTGAACGACCATAAACATTCAAGGGATTTCCTTTTCATACATTAACCAAAATTGTAAGGCATCAGAGAGCACAGACCAGCCAACCACTTTTTGTTGCCAGACTAAAACCTAATGCGTCCATAATACCCTCAATTTCCAATGAAAAGTACACTATAGATTTGCGAGCCATTTTTTCCCGGATTTTGTGTTAAGCCACACCAAAAATCCACCACCTACAACAGCACTTATTGTATATACTAAACTTAACATGTCCATAATCCACTTTATTTTAAAATTGTATTTCCTATTCTAATAAAAATGATGGTAGAGATTCCACCTATAATAACCCTGTATATGTCAAGGGTTATATCTACATCAGGCTTCATGGAAACTATTCCACCTACAACAAGTCCGGCAAATGAAAGTTTTGCTAAATCAAAAAACAACCCGGCAAGTTTTTCCCGTCTTACCTTGTCCTTTTCCTTGACTTCCTTCTTTACTTCCTGTTGTTCACTCCAACTTCCCATTCAAATTAAGATTTATTGCAAATATACGAAAATCAAACAATAAACAATAACATAAACCATTTATTTAACACACTTCACCCTTCGGCAAATTGGCCAGCACCTCATCTATGAAAATTGATCGGTAGTGCGGGCATTCCAGCACTCCCTTTTGCTTCGCTTCCCGATACACTCTGGAAAAGAGCTTTGCTTTCTCCTGGATTGTTGCTGGAATCTCTTCAATGGGCGTAGACAGAAATCGACATCCCCACCCTTTGCATGAAGGTGAAAGCCTACAGTGTTTTTGATTTTTCCACTGACACGAACAGTCATATATGCTTTGAACCATATATAATAAAACTCCAATATTCACATTGCAGCACTAACAATACATTTGCTAATGCTGCAATTATCTTTAATTAATCTTCTAGAACTTTTATCCTATTCCTTATGTTCGTACATATCGATCGCCTTAAAGAATTCATCCTCATAGTTATAAACATCATCAAGGCTTTCAATAACGTGTTTCACATCTTTCTTGTTTTCGTCAATAAACTGAACTACTATACCTAGTCAAGCATAATCTAACATTTTCCAGAATAGTCATATTATAAATCCCCCTTTAATGCACTATCTTTGATTTCTGCTTTAATATTACAATCTTTCAATATCTTTTCAACCTTTTTCCGATCTTCATCAATTGTTCTAGGTCCCATTGTTATTTCTAAATGCTCTAAAACTTCCTGCTTTAATGGAATATAAAGGGCTGTTCTACTCAGCTCCATTCCATTTCTATAAGCAGTACCAAGAGCCAACGGAAAGCTCAAAGGATGATTGCTCATTAAAGCCGGTTCAAACGGTTGTGCATGAATAATGAAACGGCTTTCATTCTGTAATCCCCATTCCCTTTTCTTATAAATGCCAATATTATCATGTTTAAACGCAACTCCTTGATCAAAGCATTTGATAGCTTCTTTATAATATAGCTCAATATTTTGTTCATATTTCACATCAACAAGACCGACTTTATTAATATAAGAACTGACTACAAAATTTTCAAAACAATATTCCCTATTATTATAAAATGATCTATTAACAGTTCCCACATCGTAAGTTTCAAACATATCCTCATCCAAACTTATCCTTACACCTTTATTCCCTTTCCCGTATCGATTCCATAAATCAATATTTTCCATTTCCGACTTAGTCCAACAACTCACAAAAGTATATTTACCTAATTTTATATTCGTATCATAAACCGTTGAGTCATATTTATATTCTGCTTTATCATCCACTTGGTCCAAACGATTAAACTTTATACTTTTGTTCTTAAGAATCATTTCTAATGTTTCAATAGAAGTATAATGATGTATTTTCATCTTAGATTTAATTATAAGTTTATCCTATTTTATTTGATTTTTGTAGATTGCATTCTTGGCATAAAATCTAAAGCTCCCCACACTAGTATCACCTACTTCATTATTACATTGTCTAACGTTTTTTTCGTATTAAACAATCATCATCCTATTATAATTCTAATAGTTTTTTTCTATTAGTCCAATTAACGACTACAGACTCCGCTTCATCCGATATCAAGTCAAGATATTGTTTCAATTTTTCAATTTTATATCCTGAAGCTTGATCATTCACAACCGTCACACGCCTATGTATCTGCTTTTTTAGCATTGTCCTATTTATTAACTGGAAATTCATATTAGAACGTCCAATACTACCACGAAAATAAAATTCAGTAGTACCAGTTACGTAATTAAACAATGTAAATCTATCACTTCTTTTAACAACAGCATTAAATTTTATATCCTTATACCTCTCATCAATAAACCCATTAAACGACAATTCCTTCTTATCAAACCCAGCTGTAAGAAAGTTACTCACCTGCGTACGGAATCTCTTTTGCAAATCCTTATCCTTATCATCTTGAAATTTTATAAAAGAAGAACTTACCACGGTTGAAATAAAATTAGACACCTCAAGAACCAAATTTGGTACTAATTCTTTTTTCATTGTAGTTTTATAATAATAAATTTTATTGTTTGATTCCGTCTCACGTATAGAATATTGTTCCTTATAATAAGTGAACAGTCTTAAATAAGACTCATCATCACTATCGAAAAAATTATTATAGTAATTTTCACTAATCCAACCACCATCAGTAATAATGTAATAGCCCTCTCTTTCTGTTAGAAAAACAGAAACAAAGCAATCATTTGTGGTAAAGAAAGGCGTAATTATTTCTATGGTCTTTCCATATTTTTTCACTTTCCACAAAGAACTAAATGACGCTATTATAATCTTTATTATATCTTCCATGATTATTCAATATCAAATTGTACATTTTCTAAAGGATCAATATTTTCTTCCATTTTAAAAGGAAGAACACCTGGGGTCGAAATTAAATCAAAATTTTCAAATTTTATATTGGCCTCCTGCATAAAATGCAAAACACACATAGAAATATCTTCCAAAACTTTTGATTGCTTTTCATCCAACAGCACCTTTGTCTTGTAAGCTATCTCCTTTCCATCAGCTACAAACCGATGAAAATGAGGAGTTGGAACTTGTTGTTCCTCTATAGGAATAGGCAAATTGGAATTCCTATGAGAAGGTCCCGTAGAATCATATCTAAAAAAAGGTCTTTCACAAAAAGGAACACAGCGTAAAATGAATTTAAAATCTTTTTCTTCAGTTTCTTTTTGTTGTATGGTAAAAATTATATCATCTGGTAAGACATCGCTATAAGTAGGAGTATTTTTTTCTTTATAATCCGGTCTGCTATTTTTCTTTTCGTCAAGAACGATTTTGTTATTTAACAAAATTTTCTCTTCATCTATTAAAGAGCAATAGCTTTTATAATTATCTCTAACTTTAATATTGACTTTCATCTTTAGCTTATATAAACATTGTGTTTAAAATGGTTCTTATTTAGGAATAACTCTTATAAAATGATATGTAACAGTTCCATATTTTGTTAGAAGATAGTCATTTACATACATTCTTGCTTCAGAATTTAGTTTTTCTTGAGAGTTTGAATTAGACACAAATTCTAGATTCTGTATTTCTCCATTATATTCAAATATAGCTATATATTCTTTCATCATTATCCTATTTTATTTGATTTTTGTAAATTACATTTTTGGCATAATAATTGAAGATTCTCCACTGTAGTCGCACCACCTTTGGAAAAGGGAATAATATGGTCAAGCTGCAGGTTTTCAGTAGAACCGCAATAAACACATTTTCCTCCATCCCTTCTCCAAACTACATCAACGACTTCTTTAGGTATAGGAGGTCGCTTATTTGCTTCCGGAAAGATTTCTCCCTCATCCATTAACTCTTGCAGTGCAGCCTTTTCTAAGTCTTGCTTTCGTTTCTTTGCAAGAAGCTTCTCTTTTATTTTATTTATTGCTCTCCTGTTTTCCAACTCATCAATCCATTTTTTATACTCCATAATACTAGATTCAGACGTATCAATATACAATAAATCAGATTCAGTATCAGAAAATAGCACTCCATGCATCTCCCATTCTTTAGCCATATAAGTCAAGACGCCTGAATATTCAGACTTTAGTGAAAAAGATTTTTGACCAATCGGCTTTAAAATGATGAAGTCTCCTGAACTAATCAAGCATGTCTTATATCCTTCATATAAGATAGCGCATATAGGAACATCTACATATATACATGTGCATTCTTCATCCGGAACAAAATGAAGATATTTCTTTCCGTTCAGATTTTTCCAGTTGAGCATATTTTTCTTATTTTGCCGACATACACATAAGTACTCGATACACGCCGTACACCTCTGACAAAGGAACGTCAAAGTCCGAGAATTTCGGGTCCGGGTTAACCGAATGGCATTTCACATACCCATCCTTACCCTTGCACTCACGAAGTTCCTTTACTATAACCCCATTTGCAGTGTCCAAAACGTATGTTTTACCCCAGTCTATAAAGATATTGGGGTTTATCTTCTTTATCAAAATACGGGAACCTGAGGGGTATTCAGGTGCCATACTATCTCCATATACTGTAATGGCAAAGTCTACATCTTCAATGGGAGAAATTATGGCTTCGCAGTTCTGTAGCATTGCGCCTGGAGCTGCAAAACCAGAGAGCGTTCCTCCCATGGCTGACATAGGAAGTAGATATGTGGTGAAACCATTTCCTTCATTTAGTTCTTTCCTACCATAATGGGATGTAGGCTCTTGTACTTTATTTGAAATAGATTCTGCATCTTGACCATAAGACAACATTTCTCCTTGACCTGTTAAAAGCCAATTCACATCTAATTCCGGGAACGATTTAGATATTTTATCTATCGTTGAACGTCTTGTATTATCACCCATCTTCGAAACTGCTGCATTACTTAGTCCAACTATCTTTTCAAACATCTGTACTGGTAAACCTTTATACTCAATAAAGTATAACAACCGCTCCTTTAGACCTTTCATATATTCGAGTTAATTAGAATTAATATCTAAATATAATTAGATTTATTGTTTGATAAATTAGATATTAAATCTATCTTTGCAACATCAAACAATAAACAACAGCACAAAGGAACGAAAAATAGTTCGGAAGTGCAAAAATATTGACTAACTAAAAAGAGGTAAACTCTGTGTTCTTTGATTTATTGATGTTGCAAAATATATAGTATTAACTTTAAAAACTGGAATAGATATGGATGAAGATCAGTACCAGACTATACGCACATCGTTGCAGATAATAGAACTGTTACTTAGTGCAATCATAGGGATTTTACTATTCGATTAAGCCGAATAGGTGATTGGCAAGCGCACCCAATAGAGCAGCGGTCAAATCACGAATGAACCTTTTGATGGAAGTGCGGATATCCTTGTTGCGGTCTTTCCGCTTTTTGCAGGCATATCCGCCTTCCTTTTGAAATTCCGTCCCTTTGGGTGTCATATCAATAGTAAACCTGTATGGCAAATTCGTACGGGGTACAGCCTTGATATATCCTTCCTCTGCCAGTTTTAGGATAATCCGTTTCGTTCTGCCGGGGTTGTCCGTTATATCAGCGAACACACGGTCTGAATAGTGCATGGTGTGGTTATATTCACAGAACATGCTTATGACGGTGAGAAAGAAATCTAAATCATTATCGGTTATGGCATCGCTCTGAGACATAATCATCGCTTCGATAGGGTTTCAAGGGTTTTGGAAAGGTTCTCGATGGTACGTTGCTGAGACTCAATAATTGCCAACAAACTTTCTTCCCTTTTATTAAAGAAATCATGTGTCGCTTCTTTAAAGGTTTTAGGATTGTCTTTGTCCAAGGTTAAATTGATGATGTATTTCGATACCACTTCATCCCCAAACTTGGACTTTAGAATGTTCAGTTGTTCATCCGTTAAATCCCTACCAGATGCTTCTATTGCATAGATATTTCCTTGGGTGCAGTTGAACATTTCAGCCATAGCCATTTGGGTTATTCTCCCATTTTCCTTTCTGAATCTCTTTAAATCGAACATATTATTAATAAATATTAAATACAAGTATTATTTATTGCAATAATAGTAGTAATAATAGTATTAATACTTATATTTGCAACATCAAACAACAACAATAAACAAAGAAAGCAAGTTTGAGTGAGATAACCAAATAAAAGTAATAACTAAAAAGAGGTAAGACAATGAAAAGATTCGATTTACGACAGATTATGAGAGATGCCCACAGAACTTACAAGTATGTAGGCAAGAAACAAGGCAAGACCTTCGGTGAAGTTCTGAAATCAACATGGAAACTGGCAAAACTGAATGTTACAATGCAGGAAGAGCTGGCAAGACAACAGGAAGAAAGAAATAACAAGGTGTTCACTCCGGTCAAAGCAGAAAGAGTCACTTTCAAAGCCGAATGGTCAGACTGCTACAACTCCAACAGCCGTGGATATTTAGGCTCCCAGTACTGCGGAGATTAAGCGGTAACGGCCAGCGAGCCTACCTTTTGATGGGATTACCGCTACTAAATGGAGTTTGACCATAACAAACAGGAGAAGCGACACTCCGCAACAACACATCCCGAAAGACTCGGAACTGGTGACAGCAGAAGCAGACTTGAGTAGGGTTACGGGTGCAGTCCCGGAGGTAACTGAAAGCTGCCGTTTGCGTACTGAGAAAGGTACAATGCAATACGCAATATTCCTGAGTGAACAAGCGGCAAAGGGCGCCAAGCGTGTAAGGGTAAAATAAAAAGAGCGATCATGCCCCGAACGGTTATGCAGTGAAGAACAGTAGCTGACAACTCCGGTGGGAAGACCAGAGAGAGGTTATCGGGGCACAAACTAATAATATCTACTTATGACAATGAAAGCAATAATTGAAAAAATAGTAAAAATACGTCCTACAACCTATGGGTTTATAGGAAAAGATGATACCGGGATAATCAACAAAACCGTTGTCATAAAGTTGTTCACTATCCCGATATACAGGAAAGAAATTTTAGTTCAGAAGAATATTTGACAGTTCCTGAAAGCTAAATTCCGTATGGATTTTAGCTCCATTTTGAAATAAGATCAATGTACCTTCATCGGTAGGCTTTACAAGCTGAACTGCACTTGCATTGATGATGCACTTTTCACCATCCACGGTGATTTCAACAAACTTGTTCATAATACTTAATTTTTTGTTTGACACCACAAAGTTAAGTAAATCCCCCAATAAAAGCGTGATGCCGCCAATCGGATTGGTTTGGGGGAACAAAACTAATACACAATCAAATGAAAGCAATATCAATATTATGCGCAGTATCATACGCGATACTCCTTATTACCATGCGTGATATGGGCGTATGGTTCTGGATAGCATCCGCCGCCTTCGCGGTAACATCATTAGTGATAAGCAACGAACTTGACAATATTGAAAATCAAAAAAAATAAAGCTATGACAACAGTAGAAGAGTTACAAAGCATGACACACGAAGACCTTGTAAGACGTGTACAAGAACTGGAACAAGACCTTAAAGAAGTCAAGGAACAGAGCGACATGTGGCTCGATTCGTTCACCCGCCTACAGGCACGACACGAAAGCAGCATTAATGCTCTAGACAACATTGTTAAACTGACTAAAATGAAGTAAATATGGTAAAAGTAACAGAAAATTGGGCGTCCACATTGAGAGCGATGAAGGTAGGTGATATCGTTGTGTTCCCTGTGCGTGCGATATCTTCCGTCAACACAACCATTTCCAGACTAAGATTGGAGATGTGTGTCGAGAATGCGGACTGGAAACGAACAGGAGAGGTTGACCGCAAGCGCGGAGAGTTTAAAATCCAGCGTGTGTCATGATTACGCTGTCAGAGCGCGAGCATCTTGTCGCCGAACAATATTGCAAGGGTTTGGCCGACAAGGAAGTGGCCGACAGGCTGCAACGCTCGGAATGGACCATCAAAGCGCAGAAGCGGGATATATACAAAAAGCTGGGTATTTCCAAAGATACCGAGCTGGTATTATACATGTTCTGTGAACGCATGAAGATCAACTTCGATATAAAAGAGATACGTAAACACGGACTTGAGTTATTCTTCTCCATCCTGTTCTTTATCATTGCCGCATTGGATTTTCATCCTGATATGAGACAATGCAGGAGCAGAGCAAAAGCAAGAACCACCCAAGTATCAAGAACAAGACGAACAAAAACAGATTCAGATTATGAACTATACAGTTAACAACCAACTACGGACATCCATCTTATTTGATGGAACGGCAGAAGCACGGCTAGCAGACATCCTAACCATCATGGACACCCATACATTCGGTAAAAGAGAAGCGGCCAAAATAGTTGGAGGCATAGGAAGGCTTATCAGACTGATCGAAGAAAACAAAATACGTTCCGACAAGCCTACATGCGCACAAAACGGGAAATGGTTCTGCAATGCCAGTGATGTCCTGCGTTATGCACAGACCAAAATGCCAAGGAAGCCTAGAAAATTAAAAAAGAAAGTGGCATAAGCCACACGGGTAATTAGCTTAATGGGAAAGCGGTATTCACTTTTTTCTTTACGTTCAGACGGTTTGTGATTGTTTTCAGGAAGAATACAGATACAGGTTCGAATCCTGTATTACCCACACCCAAAGAGAGGGAGCCGTACACCCTTATAAACGTAGCCATGTTAGAGACTTCAAGGCAGTGAAGCAGAGAGCAATTTGTTAGATAATAATTTAACCCAAAGCCGCTGGAAAGGACAGCGTGAGGTGAGAGCCCTCTTTATATGTTATATTCTATATCCTCATTTATCCCGGTGCGTCCTGGCCGGCTATCCGGGAACTATTTTTTTTAACTCATTTATTAACCACTAAAAAATTATTTGATTATGGGACTTATCAAAAAGCCTAACGAGCTGACAGTCAAGAATACCCTGTCGGCATTGATCTACGGCCAACCTGGCATGGGAAAGGCTCAACCTTTGTATTGCAGCGTTCTGACACCGGAAGGATATAAGAAGTTATCCGATATATCTGTAGGAGACACCCTGATGGGATGTGACGGTAAAGAACAGAAAGTATTGGGTGTTTATCCTCAAGGAGTAAGACCTGTGTACAGAGTCATGACAAATGACGGAGCCATAACTTATTGCGATGAAGAACATATATGGAATGTTCGTTCAAATACTGGCAATAACCGTAAAGCAGGATTTAGAAACATGACCCTTAAAGAGATGATGTCGAAGGGTATCTCTTGCCCCTTGTCTCCATCAAGACAGTTTTCTACAAGAAAACCTATCCCGCGCTTTGAGATTCCGGTAGTAGATGCTATGGAATATACTGAAAAGAGCTATGATGTTGACCCGTATATTCTTGGGGTTTTAATCGGCGATGGTTCTCTGACGGGGAATGTAGCAATATTCTCAAATCCTGATGTAGATTCACAAATAGCCAGCAACGTAGAACGACTGCTTCCGAACGGCTATGCCTTGAGTAAGAATGATGCACCGCAATGCCCTCAATACGGCATAATTCTTTCAGGCAATGGGGAAGGATATATTCAGAGAATAAAGCGGTTAGGATTGAACGTCCATTCTACAGAGAAATTTATCCCTGATTGTTACAAATTAGGAAGCCATCAACAACGTATATCTTTGCTTCGCGGCCTTATGGACACAGATGGATGTGCAATAAAAAATAGAGTTTGTTTTTCTACTGCAAGTAAGAATCTTGCTTATGATGTGGTGGAGCTTGTTAACTCTTTAGGTGGTATAGCTAATGTACATGTATACGAAAGAGAAGATAAGGGGGACGAATACCGTGTTAGCGTGAAAATCAAAGAATGCCCTTTCAGTCTTGAAAGAAAAGCTTCTGAATGGAGTAAAACTACTATATCTAGATATATAGTAGATGTGACCCGTGTAGAAGATTGTGAATGTGTCTGCATTAAGGTATCTAATGAGGATGAATTGTATGTCACTGACGATTATATAGTAACTCACAACACTACACTTGCTTTAAGTTCACCCAAACCGTTATTGCTTGATTTTGACGGTGGCGTTCACCGTGTGAATGCAGCCCACCGTGTAGACACCGTGCAAATTTCCAAATGGGAAGAGGTGGATGAAGTTCTTACGAGCGGAGAAATTGCCGAATACAAGACCATCGTTATTGATACGGCAGGAAAAATGTTATCCTTCATGGATAAATATATAATGAAGAACAATCCCAAAATGAAGAAAGCGGACGGCACACTGTCCCTGCAAGGATATGGAGTACGAAAGAACATGTTCATCAACTTCGTAAACCAAGTCACACTAATGGGTAAATCAGTAATATTCGTAGCCCATGAACGCGAGGAAAAGAACGGAGAAGACAAACAGATACGCCCGGAAATCGGAGGTTCTTCAGCCGGTGACCTGATTAAAGAACTTGATCTTGTAGGCTATATGGAAGCCATAGGCAAGGACAGAACCATCTCCTTTGACCCATGTGAGAAATTCTATGGAAAGAATACCTGCAACCTCCCGGCACGCATGAAGATACCGGTTATCATTAATGAAGAAGGTACAGTCACCGGCCAGAACGACTTTATGACAAAGATTATAAACACTTATCAAACCTACCAGACCAAACAAACAGAACTGTCTTCTGAATATGAGGATTTGATGGAAATTATCAAAGAACAAATAGCTATGGTAGCGGATGCGGACACGGCCAACGAAGTGAGACAATCACTGGAGAGCCTGCAGCATATCTTCGACAGCAAATTACAAGCAGGTATGCTGCTGAATAAAAGATGCAAGGAATTAGGATTGAAATTCAACAAAGTCAAAAAAATATATGAAGCAGCCTAGTTATAGAATCTATCCCTCATTACTTGACAAATTCGACAAGTATTTGAGAGCTGACGAAGAAGTGGAAAGCTTCTGGAACATTGATAATGAAACCGGAGAGTATAAACGCTCTCCGGAAGAAATCGAAGAGAACCTGAAGCAAGACCTTCTGGATGCTATCAACCGTGTACCGTTTGAGAGTGAGGCGGCAGACAAGGGAACTGCCTTCAATGCTATCATTGACTGCTATGTCCATTGCGAAAATCACGTGCCGACAGAACGATCCCCCTACTCCATCATTGGCGATAAGGAAACCAATACCATACAAGTAGCTTTTCCGGCAACGGATATCGCACCAGCACGGCATTTCCTTTTCGACAGACAATGGTGTATAGAACAGGCAGAGTATTTCAAAGGCTCATTAAGCCAGATCTATGTATCCGCCATTCTTCCCACCCGGTATGGTGACACGGAATTATACGGATTCATTGACGAGCTTCGGAAAGACATCGTCTATGATATCAAGTCTACATTAAAATATGAGTTCGGCAAATATGCCCACGGATGGCAGCGCCATGTATACCCCTATTGCCTGATAGCCTCCGGTCAAATGGAAAGCATAAAAGCGTTTGAGTTTACGGCTTATGCGCTAAAGGGCGGTACCAGCCGCACACCGCTTATCAGTGGTACGCAATATCCGGAATATTATACTTACAATCACGAACAGACAGTGAAACTGCTCACGGCACACGTAGAACATTTCATAGAGTTTTTGGAAGCTAATAGAGAATCTATCACGGACAAGAAGATTTTCGGACTGGAATAATGGCACAAGAAGCTATCCTTATAAAAGAAAAAGGTGTGGTAACACTGAACAAGTCCTTTGATTTCATGTGCTCGCAGCTCCGTAACGGTCGCTACAAGTTAATTATCGAACGTTACACAGAGCCGCGCACATTAAGTCAAAACGCCCTGATGTGGCTTTGGTTTACCTGTATCGAACAGGAAACAGGAACGGACAAACAGGACGTACACGATTATTACTGCAACCTATATCTACGAAGGACAACCATTATCAAAGGAAAAGAAACGGTCATAGCCGGAAGCACATCGAAACTGAACACACTGCAAATGACGGATTTTTTGAATAAGGTCAAAGCAGATGCAGCCACGGAACTGGGAATAACACTTCCCCTTCCGGAAGACCGTTATTATAACGAATTTGTCAACGAATATAAATATAGAAGATAATGAAGATCATAAAAGCTAAAATCACCAAAGACAGTACCTTGGTGGCCACCTACAAGGATGAGAATGGTACAACCACCGTAGAAGGCAAGAACCTGGTAACATCAGACCTTATCAATGCGTTCAGCAAGCTGAATCCCCACGCCGCTTTGCTTACAGAACAGAAAGAAGTGGACGGTATAGAATCAGTAGATGAAGTGCCTGATATCATAGGACAGGTGCTTGACGTTACAGGGTATTCCATTGGCGGAGATGGAGATAATGAAGGGGTTACTCTGATAGCCAAACGTTTTCTCAAAACAGGAAAAGTTCTGAACCTATGCGCTCCGTTCACCATGTTCAATAATGAGAATGAATCGTATATCAATGCCTTCGAGCTGGAGCAGGAAATCCAATCCTGTGAGTTCGAAGTCAAAGAGTATCTGTTCAACAAAAAATGGCGAATTGTACAACAGGAACTTCCGTTTGAGGAAGACACGGCGAACGCAGACGTACAACCGGACGCCATTCCAGAAGCCGGTACAGACTTCAATCAAGAGGTTGCGGAATTCCAGCAGGCTATGAATGATGCAGGGGTTGACATAATAATGAACGGAACGAAAATTAAATCACGTAAACCACGTAAAGTCAAACAACTTGCATCATGATACCGCCGTCCCCATTTTGCGTAACTACTACCCCCAACTGCTTCAAATTAGCCTTCCCATATCATCCAAGATTAGTGGAGCTAGTCAAACGGATTCCAAGTGTAAAACAGAATATCCGGGCAGCCTATATCGCTGACGAAAAAGCTTGGAAGGTATCTCTACAAGATAAGGAATACGTGAGGATGATGGCAGATTGGGCGGTACAGACAAAGATATGCAGCCGGGTACAGCACAAAGTGACAACAAGAGAGTATAATGACTATACTATTCCCGACCTTCCAAAACTTACGGTTCCACACGGATTGCTGTTGGAACCGTACGAATATCAGAAAGAAGGCATCGCTTATGCGCTACAGCACAAGCGGTGCATATTCGGGGACCAACCGGGACTGGGAAAGACATTACAGGCAATAGGCACGGTTACGATAGCAAAAGCGTATCCGTGCCTTGTCATTTGTCCGGCCGCATTGAAAATAAACTGGCAACGTGAATTTAAGAAATTTGCCGGAAAAAATGCCATGATTCTGGATGATCGCAATAAAGCCAGCTGGCACCGTTTCTTTGAGACTAAATGCTGCAACATATTCATAACAAATTATGAATCACTGAAAAAGTTTTTTGTACTTAAAGTAAAGGAGGATGCACGGTTTACCATGAAATCCATTGAGTTTGACCCACGAATATCGTTATTCAAATCCGTAGTCATTGACGAATCACACAAGTGCAAATCCACCAAGACCCAGCAATCCAAGTTCGTAGAAGGAATATGTAAAGGCAAAGAATATATCTTGGAACTGACGGGAACCCCAGTAGTGAACAACAATACAGACCTTATACAACAACTCAAGATAATGGGACGATTAGAGGATTTCGGAGGATACAAGTATTTCGTAGAGAGGTTCTGCGATGGACCTAAACAGTCAAGCAATGTGAAAGAACTGAATTGGAGGTTATCATCGACCTGCTTCTTCCGGCGCGAAAAGGCCAAGGTACTCACTCAGTTGCCGGACAAGTCACGCCAATATATAGAGGTGGACATATCCAATCGCAAAGAATACGACAAAGCGGAAGCCGACCTGATACAGTATCTCCGGACTTACAAGAATGCGGACGATGAAAAGGTGGCCAAGGCATTAAGAGGCGAGGTAATGGTGAAAATGGGAATATTGAAAGCCATATCAGCCAGGGGAAAAATCAAAGTCTTTTCCGAATTCATCCATGACGTGATTGACGGAGGTGAGAAACTGATAGTCTTTGCTTACCTGAAAGAAGTAGTACAGGAATTAAAGAAGATATTCCCTGAAGCTGTCACCGTTACAGGCGAAGACAATGCTACTCAAAAACAGACAGCGGTAGACCGCTTCCAAAACGCCCCTTCTTGCAAGCTGATCATCCTTAACTACAAATCAGGAGGTACAGGTCTTACATTGACAGCTTCCAGCCGTGTGGCGTTTATCGAGTTCCCATGGACTTTCTCCGATTGTGAGCAGGCAGAAGACCGAGCACATCGGAACGGACAGAAGAACAACGTAAACTGTTACTACTATCTTGGAAAGGATACTATCGACAAATATATGTATGATGTCATTCAGACCAAAAAAGGAATAGCCAACGGAGTGACAGGGACGGATGATGTGGTTAAGGAGAATGTGGTAGATATGGCAATGAACCTATTCAACGGAAGAATATGAGGAAACAGACAACACCATTATCAGAAAGCCAAATACAACATGATTGTTTGGTATGGTTCCGGTTACAATATCCCAAACTGGCTCGTATGCTTTTTGCAGTGCCCAACGGTGGCAAACGTGATGCCAAGACAGGAGCACGGATGAAGTATGAAGGAGCAGTGAGAGGTGTAGCAGACTTGATTTTGCTCATACCCAAAAAGGGATGGGCTTCCCTCTGTATAGAGATGAAGACACCGAAGGGTACACAGAGCGAGCACCAACGAACGTGGCAGACAGAAGCAGAAAGATACCAAAACAAGTATGTTATCTGCCATTCACTACAGGAGTTCATAAACGAAGTAAATTCTTACCTACAATGACTTATATAGATTACGTAAACCAATTTTGGAAGACACATCAGAGTGTAGCATTTTCCTCGAACGAAGTTTATTTGTACTTCTTCCTTTTGAACGAGTGCAATAGTCGGGGTTGGGAGAATCCGTTTGAGTGTCCCAACAGACGAATCGTCCTCGCAACCGGTATATCAGAACCAACCGTAATTGAAGTCAGGAACAGATTACAGCAAAAAGGTTTACTACAGTTTGAGTCAGGTAAGAAAAATGCGAAATCGCCCGTTTATTACTTAAATGATTTAAGTAAACCCTTAAGTAAACTCTTAAGTAATGACTTAAGTAAACCTTTAAGTAAAAAGGCTAACATTAATATAAGACTTAAGAGTAAAGATAATAATAACTCTAGCGAGTTATTTAAGCCCGAGCAGGAAAAACCTAAAAAGAAGCCTTCAAAACCAAAAACCGAATTTATAGCCCCTACCCTGGAACAGGTGAAAGATTACTTCCGTGACAAGCTCCCGGACTGGGAGCAGCAGGCAGAGATATTCTTCTACCACTTCGATGCGCTAAGCTGGAAAAACACCAACGGGGCTAAAATTGAACGATGGGACAGCCGGGCTAACCTTTGGATAATCGAAAAAAGACTTCAAAATGGAAACAAGCCTACAAAAACAGATCACTGTGATAATGTCTCCAGGACAGATACCTCAATCCAGGAAAAAGCCGGAGACACTGACACCGCTCCAGCAGACCTTGAGAAATGGATCAACAGCCTCCCAATTGGTTGACGACTGGTCCGGCACGCAAGCCCAGCTGAATTGTAACCTGACATTAGCACAAGCAATCAGGATTGAGGGTATTCCCACCCTTGCGGACATCAATGTTGTCTTCGGCAACGCCACATCAGTCAGGATTATCACAGAGCACCTGCAATCAATCCTCCGATACGCAGGCATTGATATCGCACCTCAACAACTTGCCGAAACGGCGCTAAGCATATTGGCCAGCTATTATTTTCTCAATCTGGCCGAGCTTTGCATATTCTTCACACAGCTTAAAAACGGAAGCCGTGGACAGTTCGTCTGGGGAAACAGGATAAACAACCAGTCCATTATGGTAGCCCTATCGGACTTTTGCAGGGATAGAAGAGACGAGCACGTCAAACTGTCCAATGAAACCGCCATGAAACAATCCCAAAAAGGTTTCACCCGGATAGAAGATGCAGCGTGCGCCATGATTGAGGGAGTAAAAAACATTCAGGAACTCAAAAAAAAGGCTAAAAACGATTTCAGCGCCTTCACAGAACTTTTTCCTAACGTTCCAAACAACCATACTGCCTACACCTATTGGAAGGCATACGGGGGAAATGAGGATGCAATACGGGCTATATACGGAGATAATGCACCACCTCCCAATATAGCAAGCGACGATATAGGAAAATTCTTATGCGAGTATAACATCAGAATCAATCACAAATAAATATTATCAACCACTTCAAAATTAAGTAACCATGGCAAGTAATGAAAGTTTCAAACAGGCAATCAAAGCCTATCTGGACAAACGGGCGGAAGAAGATTCACTGTTCGCCCCCAAATATGCGAATGAGAAGAAAAGCATTGATGAATGCTGTAGTTATATCATGGGTGAAGCCAGGAAGCGTGGTAACGCCGTAGCGATTTCAGACGAGGAGGTCTACGGGATGGCAGTGCACTACTATGATGAGGACGATATCAAAATAAACCGGCTGCCTGCCGGAGAGAAAACGTCCGTATCATCCTCCGCCAAACCTGTGGAACTCACCGAAGAAGATAAGAAAGCGGCACGTGACAAAGCAATCGCACGGCTGGCGGAAGAACAATACCAGACACTCAGGAAGAAAAACGTCCGAAAGAAAGCGGATGATAATGTCCAACAAATGAGCCTGTTCTAATCATGAAACCGAGAACGAAACTTGAGAAACGTGTAACCGAACTAAGCGGCAAACTGTCCGCCGTTACCGAAGTACAAAAAGAATGGGCGAAAGAACATATATTCACCCACGAAGCATATAGGTGCAAGGATGAGCTATGGTGTTCCGAGTGCGGCGGAACATGGATAGACACAAGCAATAGCGAGCTGGGAACCACCCTGCTCGGTGATACGACCGAATGCCCATACTGCCACCACAAACTGGACGCAAAGGTCAGCCGGAAACGAAAAGTCGAGGAAGAAAAGTATATGTCCATCTTACAGACCGCCGGAGAGTTCCAAATCATAAGACATATACTATGCTGCAAGTACGTCAGAAAAAGGAATTTTGATTTGAACAGCAGACAGGATTATATTCACTATACTTTCTTTGAAGTGGTTCAGGAATGGATCACCGTCGAGGGGAAACGCACCATCATGGCAAAACCGATGAATATGGGAAGCAGCGGATGGATATATTCGGAACCACTGAGCATAAAGGGTGAATACGGCAGTTACAGCTGGAATTATCGTGGAGACCTATATGCGATATGGGGATGGATATATCCAAGAAAGAAACTGATCTCGGAATTGAGAAAGCGGGGAATCGGGAAACGGTTCCCCGATGTACCCCCCTCAAAACTTGTACGAGACCTTCTGAAAGGTGGCAATGATGCGGAATTATGTATCAAGACCGAACAGACGGATATGTTAAAGCACATGTACAAAACGGGCTATTACCAACTCCGATATAAACCGTCCTTCAACATCTGCAACCGCAACCGTTATATAATCAGAGATGCAAGCATGTGGAATGACTATATAAGCCTGCTGTCCTATTTCCACAAGGATCTGCATAACGCCAAATACGTATGTCCCAAAAATTTAAAAGCCGAGCACGACAGATTACTAAGAAAGAAAAATGAAATTGAGGCAAGGCAAAGAAGGGAAAGGGACAGAATAAAGGCTATCCAAAAAGAAAAGCAGCTCAAGGAGGATATAGCATCATTCTACAACCGGATGGAAAGATTCTTCGGCATGGAAATCAAAGGCGACGGCATAACCATCCGTCCGCTTGAAAGCGTAACCCAGTTCTACAAGGAGGGCAAAGCCATGCACCATTGTGTATACGCCAACAGGTATTACAGACGCAGTGAATGCCTGATCATGACAGCCATAGCCGGAGAAAAACATGTGGAAACCATCGAAGTGAATCTTAAATCTTTTCAGATAGTACAGTCAAGAGCCGTATGCAACGGAACATCAGAGTATCATGACCGCATTATAAGGCTTGTGGAAAAGAACATGAGTTTAATCAAAAAAAGAATAGCATAATGAAAGATTATATAGAATTTTTGAAAGACAAGATGGCAATCAGCCATCAGACAGGATTTGAAGTTAAGGCTGATGAACTTACCCCGTACTTATATCCCCATGTGAAAGATACAGTACGTTGGGCTTTTTCCGGCGGTTGCAGGGCGATATTCTCCAGCTTCGGTATGCAGAAGACCGTAACTCAGTTGGAGATACTGCGGGTGATCCTGAACCGCACAGGAGGCAAAGGGTTGATAGTTTGCCCCAAGCGTGTAGTAGTGGAGTTCCTGACACAGGCCGAAAAGCATCTGGGCATGAAAGTGAACTATGTACGTACTATGCAGGAGGTAAAGCAATGTCCGACCAATATCATGGTGACAAACTATGAACGTGTCCGTGACGGTGAAGACGGAATAAGAATAGAACCTTCCTACTTTACCGTTACCTCATTGGATGAAGCGAGCGTATTACGTGGATTCGGGACCAAGACCTATCAGGAGTTTCTTCCTCTGTTTGCAGAAGTTCCGTACAGGTTTGTTGCCACTGCCACGCCATCACCCAACAGATACAAGGAGCTGATACACTATGCCGGCTACCTTGGAGTGATGGATACCGGGCAGGCACTTACAAGGTTCTTCCAGCGAGACAGCACGAAAGCGAATAACTTTACCCTTTATCCGCACAAGGAAAAGGAGTTCTGGCTATGGGTATCTACATGGGCGTTGTTCCTCACCAAACCGTCCGACCTCGGTTATCCCGATACTGGATATGAACTGCCGGAACTTCGTGTACATGAAGAAGTCGTAAGCGTGGATAACTCCACTGCCGGTACCGACCGTGACGGACAAGTGAAGATGTTCCGTGAAGCTGCTCTCGGACTTGCTGATGCAGCGAAAGAACGCCGGGATAATATGTCTGAAAAAATGGCCCGTGTGGTGGAAATCATTAACCGCCCCGAAAATAAAGATGAGCATTTTCTACTATGGCATGACTTAGAAAAGGAACGTGAAGAACTTTGTCGGGTTATTCCCGGATGCAAGGCTGTGTACGGCTCACAGAATGATGAAGAAGCCGACAAGGTTATATCTGATTTCAAAGATGGCCGTTTGAAATACCTTGCAGCTAAACCCGAAATGCTTGGTGAGGGTTTGAACTTCCAGTACCACTGTCACAAGGCAATCATGTTTATCGACTACCGTTTCAACGATAAGTTCCAGGCGATAGCCCGTATCTACCGATTCATGCAGAAACATCCAGTTGACCTCTACTTGGTCTATGCGGAAAGCGAGGGAGAGATATACAAGAGCTTCATGCAGAAATGGGCACAACATAAGGAGATGGTAGCCAAGATGACCGGCATAGTACGTGAAAACGGACTGTATGGGCTGAAAGCGAAAGAGAAGATGATGCGGTGGATGTTCGCCAGTCGTGAGGAAAAATTCGGTAAACTTTGGAAAGCGATCAATAACGACAATGTTCTTGAATGTCAGAAGATGGAAGATAATTCGGTAGATCTGATTGTAACCAGCATCCCGTTTTCCAACCACTATGAGTACACTCCGACCTATAATGATTTCGGACATAATGAGGACAACGGCAAGTTCTTTGAGCAGATGGATTACCTTACGCCTGAACTTATGCGCATATTGAAGCCGGGGCGGTTGGCTTGCATCCATGTGAAAGACCGTGTACTGTTTGGTAATGCCACGGGCGACGGCATGCCCACCATTGACCCCTTCAGCGAAATGACAGTATTCCACTACATGAAACACGGCTTCCGTTACATGGGACGTATCACGGTGGATACGGATGTAGTAAGGGAGAATAACCAGACTTACCGACTTGGCTATACTGAAATGTGTAAGGACGGTTCAAAGATGGGTATCGGTTGCCCGGAATATGTTCTTCTCTTCCGAAAACTACCTTCTGATACCTCACGTGCATACGCTGACTTGCCGGTGACAAAGAACAAGAGTGAATACTCGTTGGCCCGCTGGCAGATAGACGCCCATGCAAGTTGGAAATCATCTGGCAACTCCCTGTTAAGCTATGAGGACATGAAAGGTGCTGGTATTGACAAGATACGCCATCTGTTCCGTAATTATGAACGCGAGCATATCTATAACTACGAGGAACACGTTGCATTTGCCGAAGAGTTGGAATCCTACGGTAAGCTGCCAAAAACCTTCATGGCCGTTGACCCGGTAAGCAAGAAGCCCTGGATATGGGATGATGTCACCCGTATGCGCACGCTTAATACCAAGCAGTCACAGAAGAAACGGCAGAACCACATCTGTCCCCTTCAGCTCGATATCGTTGAAAGACTGATTGAACGGTACTCAAACAAGGGTGAGCTGGTGTTTGACCCCTTCGGAGGTATCGGCACAGTACCTTATTGTGCCATCAGACTGAAACGTAAGGGATTATCTACTGAACTGAATTATGACTATTGGAAAGACAGTCTTTCATATCTGTATGAGGCGGAGATGGAAGTTAGCGCACCCACATTGTTTGATTTGATGGACAGTGCCGTATGAACATCTATCATACAGAACCCAGATTCGACTGCGAGAAATTCGCTCCATGCGGGCGCATCTCCCTGCACAAATGCCGGAAATACAAAGGCAGACTGGATGAATGCAGGGGATGTACGCTTGTACACCGTAAAGCCAAGACGGTTGCAGGTACGGAAGCCGGAAGAAAGGTTTGTCCGCATTGCGGACGTTCCCTTCCGCTCCACCGGTTCTATAACAGGACTGTCAGATGTGGGGATAAGGAATACCGATGTCTCACCTCCTGGTGCAAGATGTGTATGAGTGAAGTCGCAGCGGAAAGAAATCGTAATAATTAATTTAAGTTTCCAATGAAAAATGTAACGAAAATAGCCAAGAAGTCAGCCGGACTTAGCCAAAAATGTTCGATTTGTCCACTTATGCGAAGATGTACTTTAGAAATCCATAGAGCTTGTTTTGACAGCTTTGTGGAAGGTTTCAAGAAAGGGGCCAGAGCTGCTGAAAAAGAAATAAACAAGAAATTCAAAACAGGAAAGTAATGAATAAGATAGTAATCGAAGTAACCTCTAACGGATGGGAAACAACCGCAACCATTAATGGTAAGGAGTATAAAGAGAAGCATGTTGCAACAGCATTTGGATCTGAAAGTGTTGAAGGTAATTTTGAAAGCGAAGATGATATACCGAAAGAAATATATGACGCTTTAAATTCATCTTTCCCCTTTGAGTGTATGCAGGCATTGTATTCCATTGAGGATTAACGTAACACTAATGAGAAAGGAATATTTATGATAGAAATAGATTTGAATGATACCGTTAGTGTAGAGCTTACAGAATGGGGAGCCGCATATCTTAATGCAACGAATATATTTAAGGAAATAACCACTACACAGAAATACCATTATAAGACTGACTATAAAGCAGGTGATGTTTACAAAAGCCAGCTTTGGGAGTTGATATTGGAGTTCAAAGATGGGATTAGATTTGATAAAGAGAAGGCTTTTAATAAATTGAAAAAAGTAATTGATCAATAAGGAACAAAACTGAACAGAAATGAATGAATTAGAACAAGATAAAAGATATGTTTTTGGAGATATGATTATAGTAGCCAGTATTGACGCAAATTCTAATCCTATCTTAAAAATTAGCACAGATGCCGGGAATGTGGTTGTAATGCCATCATCCGATAATAAGATTATTGTAAAATCAACCATGGGAAAATACATTAAATTATGAAACAAACATTAGAAGAAGCAGCCAAAAGTATGGCTTACGATAAGATGCCTGATTGGGGAGGATTGCCAGCAGTGGCGAAGAAATATTTTATAAAAGGTGCTGAATGGCAATCCAAGCAATCGCCTTGGATAAGTGTTAAGGAACGGTTGCCAGAAAAGGATGGGTATTACTTTGTTACTGACGGTGATGTTATTGAGAAAGTTTATTTCTTTGAAAGATGGAATAAGTTTGCATCAACTAGGGATTATCCTCATCTATTTTACGATGAAGGAGTGATAAAAGCATGGTTTCCTATTCCGTCTTTTGATGAGATATTAAAGAACAACAATAAAAAATGAAAGCAATAACCATAAAACAGCCGTGGGCCTCTTTGATAGTCCATGGTATTAAAGACATTGAGAACCGTACTTGGAGCTGCCCTAAGAAATACTTAGGGCAGAGGGTACTGATTCATTCAAGCGGTAAACCTTTGAATTATGATAATTTCTATGATTCAATACTTACCAATGAGCAGTTATTGGCATTACCGGAAAACAAAGAGTGGAAAGATTTTAGTTTTTGTACAGGCTCCATAATCGGAAGCGTCGAGATAATAGACTGTGTACAAAACCATCCTTCCATCTGGGCAGAGAAAGGAGTTTATAACTGGGTACTAGCTAACCCTATTCTCTACGAAAATCCAATTGAGGACGTGAAAGGCAAATTATCCTTTTGGGATTATCCCAGTATCAAAGAGGTAAAGATAGAATGTTCGGAATGTGGCAGTATAGAAATAGCTGTTGAGGACTATACAACGGCACCATTCCCAACTTATTTGCATAGGTGTAATAAGTGTGAACATGTGATTATAGAAAGTGAGTGGAAGGAGGTAAAACTATGAGAGATTTTTATGAACTGATAAACCAATATCCATGGACTACTATTTTTCTTGCTATTTTCATTTATGAAGTGATTAAATGTGTGATGTCTAATTTGAAAAAGAAATAGCCATGAGCAAACTATACAAAGTAACCATTTTCGGGGAATCATTCTTAATCGGGTGGTTCCCTTTTTCTTCACGCTGGTATAACAAGCTAAAGATAATCAAATGATAGTACGTCATTTTATAAAAGTTCCGGTCCAAGAGTAGCACTTAGTACTATTTCCGACAACCATGCAGATGTCGTGTTTCTGTATCAGAATTATGGGGATTTCAGCGGGGATATAGAGTATCTTTATACCGAAATCGTAAATCGGTTAAAATTCAAAGGGCTAATCAATTAATGAGCCGGGGCTTAGTGCTCCGGCTTATTTCTGCTATATACAGAAATGTCTAATTTCCTTTCCATCGAAATAAGACATCGAATTGTTAATAATCAGTTGAGCTTTTTTCAAGTTCTCCACATAACTATCAAATACCCTACTGTAGTCGTTTAGTTTATCATGCTTTATAATTACTATATTTAGATTTCTGACAAGAATCATTATTTGAGCCAATATAGAAAAGTCAGAACATTCCTTTCTTGTCAGAATATTTATTGCAGGGATAACAAACTCATTTTTCCATTTGTCAGTTCCGGCATATTCTCCATTTGATGTATTGATTAATGGAATAAATAATTTGTAAATTTCAAGGAAAACAGAACCTTCGATTGTTTGTGGATTGATAGTTTTGGTACTTCCAAATAAATCTAAAAGTTGCATATAGTATGTATTCCATTCGTCCATTACTCTTTGGTTGTTTTCACAATACTTGTTATACACTTCCATTATTAGAGTTGGTGCTTTATTTAAATATTCTATTTGGTACAAAAAGTTCATTATTTGTTTTCTATTCTCATTTTCTATTTTCTTGCTTAATCCGAAAATGTATATATCTGAGAACTTTTCTAATGGGATTTTATTAATTTCTGAAAGATGAATAATACCACTTCTCCAAGGTGCAATGTTTAAATCTGTATTTGTTTTTATTTTATTAGAAAATGTTTCTAATGAATTTATATAATCTATTAGAGTTGCATTACTTTTTTCAACCCATTCATTTATAAATTGTTTATACTGTTTTAGGTTATGACTTTTATTATGCCGTCTTATAAATTCTGATATAATAAAACCAGCGAAGAATGTTAAAATAGAAATTACTAATGATATTAGTGAAATTTTTGTTGATAAATCTAAAGTTTCATACCACGAAACTTCAGCATTGATGTGATTTGGCAAATGATAAGTAGTATCATTAAGCCAAAGCGGCTTGAAAACCTCATTGATACTGTCATTTGCCCATTTAAATATGTATTTTTCACCCATCATTTTTTACTTGTGATGCTATATTATTTTATTGATTAAACATTCGGATTCAATTTTATCTCCTTACCACAATGAGGGCAATGTATAACTCCCTCTTTAGGTTTATCAAAGAGTTCTGTTACTGGCACACCTAAAGCGGTGGCGATTTCTTCAAGTCGGCTTATGTTAGGATTTCCATTAAGCGACTTTGATAGTCCGACTTCTGTAATACCTATCATACCAGCAAGGTCTTTAAGCATTATACCTTTTTCTCGACAGATTTCTTTTATTCTAAAATTCATAATTAAACTATTTGTTTATGTTGCAAATATAGTCATAAAATTATATTCTGTATAAGAAAATCCACGCAATAATACTATTAGTTTAATAATTGATATTTATTAACTAATTTCTTATTGCTGATAATTATACTATCTATATATTTGCATCATAATAATTAAACAAGTAGTATAATTAATAAATATAAAGACTATGGCAGCAAAGAAGGTTGATGAAAAGAAAACATTGAAGTATGCAGTAGCATTCTACTTCTGTACATCAGGTAAAATAAACTTCATGTTAGGCAATAAAATGTATCAGCATATAAATACTGTTTATGACCAAAGAGAAGATGGTAGAGGTTTCAATACTTGTGAAGTCGTTTATAACTACAAGGCTCAAAAGTACGAGGTTCTGAATGTAGATACAGAGATAGGCAATAAAGAGATTACAATATTATAAGTTTAACCAGCAGGGCGAAAGCCCTGCGCAACAAAAAAGAATATGACCAAGAAAGAATTAATTGCAGCACTTGCAAATGTAAATGATGACGCGGTGGTATTGTTTGGCACGAAAGAAATTCAGTTTTTCGGTGCATTTGCTACACAGGTATATATTAACTGGGATAGTAATGAGGTTCTTATAGCCAATAAGCACACAGATGCCACAACACCAGTTTACTGCGAGTTATTACATGAGGATAAAACGCATTAACATAAATCGGCAGGGCGAAAGCCCTGCGCAATATAGAAGAATATGAAAGAAAATATATTTTTAAAAGCAGTTATAGAAAAACCGTTATTGAATAATGAACCAGAAGTTTTACACCTTTTCGTTCAAATTATCAATGAAATAACTTCTTGTATGTCAGAAGACGAGTTAAGAGGCTGTATGAACTCTTTAATAGTAAGATACCCTTATTTTAAACTGTTTTTCGATTATGGTTTCGGACATAATCATATGTGGGTGAAAGCATCAGGTTCTTTAGAAAGATTGATATTGGTTGAGTTCTAATCCGGTAGCCTTATGGCTACCACAATATACACGATTATGAAAGCAGATTTAGTTTTAGTTATCAGCCCTGAAGCCCCACTGATGAAGCAATTGGGCAAAGTATTAGGTAGGTTGTGCTCTATGTGTGACTTTTCTACCATAGAAAGAGGCGAAAAGTATGTCACGATACGGCATGATGAAACAGGGCTTGTCGTGGCTTATACGAGTGAAGAAAGATTGAATGTGAAAATGAATTAAGAATGAAGAATGTATTAGAATCTTTGAAAGAAAGTGGCAAGAGTGGCAAAATCACAATCAGAGAGGCAGCTATAAAGCTGCATAAAGCAGGGTGGACGAGTTTTGTAGACGTGGATAAAACGAAACAATTACTTGAATTATGAACTCAATAAATGTAAACGGTTGCAGCGTATGCCAGCCCGGCAAAGAGAATTACACTACCTACGCAACGAAGTTAGGCAGAAAGAGAGTGAGAATGTACCAGTACGACTACCGTACTGAAAGTGGTGAACTCTTTGCTTGTTGTGCGCCTACCTTAGAGGCGTGTAGAGAAAGACGGGACAAATGGTTGGACGCTAAAAATAAATCAGTATGTTGACAATAGAAATACCAAAATCAAATAGAAGAAAATCCGAGGAAGACGCACTTGCATCTTTCAGCCTCTCGGAAATCAAAGAGAAAGGTGAATGTGTTTACTTTCATTATGGCGTAGGATGGGGAAATAACTGGCCTCATTGTTGGGCAAAAAATACTGGAAGTGACGCTAAAGACAGACACCAAATTTCGGAGTTGGCGCACGATAATGTCATAAGAGCATTTATAGACAAGGGCTATTCTGTCAAGTATAGAAGTGAAATATCCGCCGGAAGATATGTGATTATCAGAGGATAGCTACAATGGAAATGAAAACGAAAACAAGTAAAGTCACGTTTCTACTCCGTTCCAAAAATCTGCAAAAAGCATTATCTATCTTTCCCACTTTTCATATTAACGTTCATCAAAGAAGAATGCAAGACTTTACAGGTTACCAGTGAAATACTTTCCTGTAATTCTTTATCTTACCAGCAATTCGGCATTGATATCAACAAAGGAATTATAACACACATAACAAAGTATTGACAAGCCGTGTCAGTACTTTGTTTTCCTCATTTTTCCCCTTAGCTCCCTTATTAAGTACCTTCGTTTCTGTAACGCAAAAAAAGCAATTATGGAAATTATTTACAGAAAACTAGAGGAACTGAAGAAACTGGAAAACAATCCAAGAACTATTTCGGATGAACAGCTAGACAAACTTAAAGAGTCAATCCGAAACAATCCGGATTATTTCGAAGCCCGACCGATCATCCTGTCAGACCGTACTAGCGAATTGATCATTATAGCCGGAAACCAAAGGTATGATGCCTGTATATCGCTAGGTATGCAACAAGTACCGACCGTTCTTATTCCCAACCTGACCGAGGAAAGGGAACGTGAGCTAATCATACGTGATAACGTTAACAACGGACAATGGGACATAACCAAGTTGTTTGACTGGGATTGTAACGAGTTGCTTAATTGGGGTATGGAAGGCATCAGCTTTCCTGATCCGACAGATTTTTCAGAAGATATAGAAGACAGTCATAATGTACTCAAGAACGCAAACTATGAAGCCGGAGCTCATATCAAATATTTAGTATTTGAGGGGTATAAGATTCCAGTCAGTGAAAGCGAACTGGAAGCACTGAAAGCACGGGCTTCTGAATATTTGGATGAGAACGGTGTAATGGTTGGTTTTGTTAATAATCTACTTGGCTTATGATGGAATACATAGACATATCAATATTGAACCCGGCAGAATATAACCCACGCCTGCTCACTAATGAAGCACAAGAAGATTTAAAAAAATCCATCAAGGAATTAGGCATTATCAAACCGATCATCATACGTCAATCGGATAAACGTATCATGGCAGGACACCAACGTACAAAGACAATGAAGCTGCTTGGGTATACCCATGTTCCAGCCTTTATTCTTGACGGTGTAAACTCCACCGATGAAGTAAGGTTCAACCAACTTCACAACTATGCGGAATGTGAGTTGTCGGAAATCCAACCAGAAATCAATGTAAGTCTTCCTAAAGGAACAGAAGGATTTTATACTGTATCCAACAAAGATATCTCCATTCTTTCCAAAGGAGGAAACAACTCACGTGTTGTTGACCTTACGAAAATGATTCTCCGTTACGGCCAGTTTGCAAATGCCGTATGTGACCATACCGGGAAAGTGATCATCTCAACAGTATATGCCAAAACGGTAAAACTATTAGGTATGGACCTACTTGTATATGTCCTTCCAGAAGGGAAAGAAGAAATCGCGCTCAAATACTTCTCTAAGGAATATGGAGTGTTCGAGTATTCCCATCTGGAACGAAAGACCTATATACAGTCTTTTGCCCAAAAGGCACGGCTACGGCAAAAGAACGGGGTTCCAAGCAAGCGTAGCCATTCAACGTTGTATGAAACGCAGGTTATACCATACATCACCAAGGATATGCGCATACTCGATTTCGGTGCCGGACAAAAGGATTACGCAACCATACTGAAGAAAAAAGGCTATCTCATTGACGCCATTGAATTCTTCCACCGCAAAGATGGAGCGGACATCATTGATGAAAAGGAAATCAGGCAAGACTGTGCTTCCATATGCAAGACCTTGTCGGACTACGGGCTGTACGATGTGGTTGTGTGCGATAGCGTGTTGAACTCTGTGAACTCAGAAGAGGATGAAAAGAATGTCTTACTTTCGTTATCAGCATTATGCAAGCCCGGAGGAATGATATTCTGGTCTGGCATTCCGCTGCTGTTCGCCCAGAAATCATCTGAACGCAAGGAAACACACGACCATCGTTCTAAAGCCGTATTTCTTGACGCAAAGAACTTCACAGCCAACTTCCGTTTTGGTGAATGGTACTTCCAGCATTATCATTCCACAGCTGACATCGTCAGATTAAACACAGCTTACATCGGAAAGGATTTTAACATATTCGATAAAGGAATGAAGATAAGCCCAGAAAAAGAGTTAAGAGGTTCGTCATTTCAAGTAGCATCAACCAACGGAAGGAGCGCAAGTAAGAGTGATTATCTGAAAGCGTTGCAATATGAATTCACACTTCCTCTTCCCAATAATCGCAAATGGGATTTGGACAAAGAAATTATACCAATCTTTAAAACACTATAAACAATGGCAGCACCTAAAGGAAATCAGTTTTGGATGTTACGCAGCAAGCATGGCAGGGATAAACTCTTCGCCACGCCTGAAGCGTTATGGGAGGCGGCGTGCGAATATTTCCAATGGTGTGATGAAAACCCATGGACAACAAGAAAGGCTATACAACGTACCATGCCTGTTAGACGCAAAAAAGGTAAAAGAACAGAAACTGTTAATGAACAGCAAACACAACAAGAAGTTTCACCTACACAGCGCCCCTACTCTCTCACCGGATTATGTATCTATCTAGGTACTTCATCACGTTGGTGGAGTAGCTTCAGAAGTGAATGCATGAAAAAAAATGATGAAGATTTTTTGCACGTCATCGCGCGGGTGGAAGAAACCATCGAGACTCAACAATTTGAAGGAGCCTGTGTTGGCGCTTTCAATGCAAACATTATAGCCCGAAAGCTAGGGTTGTCCGACAAACAGGAAGTGGATCATACAACACAAGGCAAACCCTTCAACGGATTTGACTTTCTTCCCTATACTCCCGAAGCTGACAAATTGAAGTGATATGGAGCAAAAGATTAACTTAAAACAGCGATTGGCATACAATTTTCTTCGTGACAGCAAAACGAAATTTTTATTGTATGGTGGTGCCGGAGGTGGTGGTAAATCATGGCTAGGCTGTGAATGGCTGATGCAATGTGCCTACTATCTTCCCGGTACTCGCTGGTTTGTTGGCCGAAATAATTTGAAGGATAGCCGTGAGTCCGTTACCGTGACCTTCAATAAGGTAGCATCTTCTCACAGCTTCACGGCATACAAGACAACAAATGAAGGGATAGCCTTCGACAACGGAAGTGAAATCGTTTATATTGACTTGACGTATTATCCGGTGAAAGATCCGATGTATGAACGATTGGGGTCTAAGGAATATACAGGAGGATGGATAGAGGAAGCTGGTGAAGTGCACTACCTTGCCTTCGAAGTCTTGAAAACCCGTATCGGCCGCCACATGAACGATGTATATCATGTACCCGGAAAGATACTTATCACCTGCAACCCGAAGAAAAACTGGCTATACCGTGAATTCTACAAGCTCTGGAAAGAAGACAAATTACAAGCTCCTTATGCATTTATCCAGGCTTTGGTGCAGGATAATCCTTGGGCAACAGAAGACTACATCGAAAGTCTTCGAAACACAAAAGACCGGGTAACAAAGGAACGCCTATATTTCGGCAATTGGGAGTATGATAATGACCCGACTGCCCTGTGTAACTACGACGCTATCTGTGACTTGTTCACGAATGAGTTCATTGCTCCTGCAGGTGAATCTACCGGTTCTGCAGACCTTGCAATGAAGGGACGAGACAGATTTATCGCCGGTCATTGGAAAGGGAATGTGTGTTTTATCAAACTGGATCAGGAATACAGTACTGGAAAATCCATTGAAACAGACCTGAAGCGGATGATGATAGAATGCTCAATTCCTCGTAGTAAGATGATTGCGGACTCTGACGGATTGGGGAACTATCTTGAAAGCTATCTGAACGGTATCAAGGAGTTTCATGGAGGAGCACGACCTATTAATCCTGAATTTGACAATTTGAAATCAGAGTGTGCCTTCAAACTGGCTGAGATGATTAACAATCGATTGCTTCGTATTGTATGCACGGAAGCACAGCGAGAACGGATCATTGAAGAATTGTCAGTTCTCAAACAAGCACATATTGATGCAGACACACGGAAGAAAGGAATAATCAGCAAAGAAAAAATGAAAGAAATATTAGGTCATTCCACAGATTACCTTGATATGCTGATAATGGCAATGATATTCCGTATCAAACCAACACCAAAACGACCAAAAGCAAAAATAGGAAAGATATGACAGTAAAAGAATTTTTAACAATAAGCAGCATTGCCACCGAACCCGAGGTCATTAGAACCAAGTTGGATGAACTGAGAAAACCTTATCAACTAGGGCAGTATAAGACACCAGATACCCTAAACGACATAAATATGGGAGAACTGATGCAACTGCAATCCATCGAAACAGAACACGATATATTGTTCGTTCCCTGTACTGTACTGATGGGGCTGAGTAAACGTTATATATCCCAACTTCCAGCTAGCGATGTACTGGGATTCGTACAATGGGTGGCCAAAGAAGTTGAACGAATAAATAAACTATTCGCGTCGACTAATGTACCACCCACACCCGAAGAGAAGCAAGCAGGATCCGAATTGCTAAATTTTGGACCTTTCGGCATGATTGATTACTATGCGCAGCGCATGGGTATCACTGATCATGCAGAAGTAGACAGCGTGCCATGGGTCAGAGTATATAAATGTCTTGACATGGACGCCAAAAGAGTAAGATTCGAACGTAGATTAAGAAACATATTAAGTAAGAAGAAATGACGGTAGAGCAAAAAATTAAAAAGATAGTAGACTCCATGGAGGGTGTAAGTTACCTTTTTGACAACTGGCAAACAGCCAATATAAGACTGGACAAGATTAAATTGCCGGCAGTGCTTAATCTCCTTCCTGTAAGCGGAACTTTTAATCTAGGCAGACAGCAGTTAAGAGACTGCCCTAACTGTATGATGGCCTTCATGGATAAAACCAAGTTCGATTTTGATGGCACAGAAAATGATGCAGTGATAGAAGGATGCAAGAATAAAGCCAAAGAATTCATATTGCTATTGAACAGGAGTGGGATGTTCAAAGAAATATCAGGAGATATCCCTTATTCTGTTTTCTATGACAAGCTGGATGTTAATGTAACCGGAATAGTTATCCAACTTAAGTTAGAAGAGATAATGGGTACTGTTATTTGCAACAAGAGCGTGAAAGAGATTGTATATGGCAGCAGAAACTAAAGCCGGAACCCTAAGGATAATAGGTGAAGAGCTGGAAGCGTTACGCAAGCGAATTATAGCCAACCATGAAGCAGCCGGACAAGTAGCCAGTGGAAGGACAAAGGGCAGTCTGAAAGTAGAAATGTCGGAGGACGGAGGCGTTTTGTGGGGCAGGCAGGCATTCGCAGTACTAGAAACCGGACGTGGGCCAGGGAAAGTTCCGAAAGGATTTTACAAGATTATCCGCCAATGGGTGGAAGATAAGGGTATACAAGTAAAGAAGCCCGATTCCTTCGCCTACCTTGTCGCTAGAAAGATAGCCAAGGAAGGAACGGAACTATACCGAAACAGAAAACATGAGGAAATCTATTCCCGTGATCTAGAAAATACCGTGGACAATATAGCTAGCAGGGTATCGGCTATATATGAAACAGAAGTTGAACATATAAATCTGAATTTCGACAATGAGAACACATACGATAGATAATACAACAATTGAATATCCTGACCAAATAGGATTCTGCTTTAATCCTGTGATAATAAATATCCTTGGCGGAAACTATCAATCTGTTACTGCAACGGTAACGGACACCACCACAGCCACATCAGACAGAGAGAACAGAGCGACGTTCGGTGGTTCCTGCTTCTTTGACCTATCATTCTATACGCAGAGCTATTTTGACGAATACAGAGAAGTCGATTACAAGTCAACTCACGCCGAAGATAGTAAGTTAGGACGTCTGTTTAGCATAGAGCTTGATATGTATAACGAATCAGGAACACTTGAAAACAGCTTCCAGTTCAACGTATTCATATTGTGGGGAGCCAGTAAGGTTGGAGAGCAGTATAATGGAAGCCGAGTGCTGACATGGTTCAAAAACTACCCATTCTCTGTAGGCTTATACTCTGCAACATCAGGGAATGTAAAAGTAACTATAGATGGTTCCGAAAGCTCCCCTATCGCATTATCAGGACAAAATGCATGGAATATCATTCTTGCTGGAATAGATGCTTCAGACAGGGTGGAATTTTATCTACCTGGAAGTAATACGGCAGCATCTGTTTTGACCACACCTTTGATTTCACCTTCCGAGGGCTGCTCAATATGGCCACAAAGATCACTTGTAAGGTTGACAATTCAGACTGTGGAATATACTTGAGATGGATCAACCGCCATGGAATGTGGTGTTACTGGCTATTCATGCAAGGAAACGAGACTTCGCAGGTATCCAATGACGGAGAGTTCATCAGAAACAATATGCAGGATTACAGTTACAAGAACGGATACCATGGAGGTAGCGGACGAAAGCAAAGGAAAATGGAAGAAACGACACTTCCCGTATGCGCTCCATTAATAGACAGCATAACTTATGACTTCCTTTACCAAATGGCCACATCTCCTGTTGTTGATATGTTCATGGGCTATGATGATAACGGTAACGCCAGATGGATGGCCGTAAATGTGTCTGTGGGAAATTTCGTCAAACAGCGGGTATCACTGCAAGACTTTGAAGCGAACATTATATTACCTGAAACTAACGTGCAGAGCTTATGAGAAATGAATTATTATATGTCGGTGCCAACAACAAATTAGTAGATATGGATGACAGCACCAATATCACATTAAAATACAAGAATAATATATTCACCGATATAGGCAAAATTGTAAGTAACACAAGCTACACTATTAAACTTCCAAACACAGTGAGGAATCAGTCTGCATTTCTTCACGCAGACCTGCCATCCTGCCAATATTCCGTTGCTTCATTTTACCTTGACGCTAGATACATAAGAAACGGAGTAGAAATTATCAAAGGGGCAAAAATATACTTGATAGGCACGTCTGATGTGTTTGAAACCGCATTAATATGGGGAAACGCAACACAATTTTCAAGTATTGCCAATGAAGAAAAAAAACTGCAAGATTTAAAAGAACGTTGGCATTATGAAAGCCAAGGGAATGATCCATTTCCTGATTATTACATCGAATGGAATAGCGGAAAGAACGTAAGCCAATATGATAGTCATGGAGATTTCTTTTTTTCCCAAAAGTAAATTACAATATACGTTCAGCCGATAAAGACTTACCCTATCATCCGGCAGTTAAAGCAACATGGATTTTAGAACATATATCACTTGATAATGATGTGATATTCATTTTTCCAAGTGAACAGCAAGCAGTCTTGAACAAGCTGTTTATCCCATTGCTGACAAGAAATGACGGGTTGGAATTCTCTCAAAAGAATGAACTGTGGTTGAATGCAAAATATTACCTTAACCAAGGAACCGGGCCTATTGAACTTTACTTCGAAAACAAAGAATATTCATCATATTATGGAACGGTAAATAAAAGCTCGCTAAGCGAAGGCACATTCATTAGTGGAATAAAGACAAAAGGAAACTCCATAAAGCTCAATGCTTCAGGCAAAGTATCAATACATACTTTAACTTCTTTCTATCCCAGCAATGCAGCCATGATAGCTTATTATATTGAGAACGGAGAGAACAATGAAATATTCAACATAGGATATACGGATATAATAAGCAATGGAGGAAACTCTTACAATATTACGTTTGAGTTCGAAGGTGTAGAGTCTGACTCAGTAAACAAAGGTACAGATATCCGGTTTGGATTCACAAATATCGGATTTATTGCAGACGTATCAAACGGTGTAGATGGAATCATAAATCTAAGAATGGAAAACAGCCTTGTATCGCCCAAGCAACCAGACGAAAGTATTCTTAACGGGAATGGTCATTACCCCATTATACCAAATTTGCCAGATATGACACAGCTTGATTTTATTAAAGCAATATCTACCATGCTAGGCGTATTTGCATATCCTATTGAAGGCACGAACATTATAAGATTTATGTCTGTCGATGATATCATAAAGAAAAAAGAACAAGCGTACAATTGGACTAGACGGGTAATAGCATCGTATATGGCCAACAAGCCTAAAGAAATGAAATTCACTATCGATGGCTTTGCACAAAGAAATATACTTAAATACAAAGACGATGATACGGTAAAAGGCAACTACAGTGGAGAAATTACTTGCTTGATCAGCTCATTAGAGAAGTCTAGAGAAATGGCAGAGTTGAAATTTGCAGGATGCGACATGAGAGGAATTACAGCATTCATACGATTGTACAAATATGACGGAGAGGGAAAGGCTGAACTGCAAAAAGTTCAACCAAGAATACTTCTCGAGGAAAACAATGGAGGTCTATCAAATGGAACCTTCACACAATTGTCGTTCACAGATATCATAAAAAGATTCTACACAAGCTTTCAAAATGCAGTGTATACCCCCAAAATCATTAAAGAAAAAATAGAAATAACAGAAAAAGACTTGAGAGACTTAGATATGACCACTCCAGCATATCTGGCCCAATATGGGAAATATTATGCAATTCTATCCGTTACAGCAGAAAATACAGGAATAGCAAATGTTGAATTATTACAATTAGACATCTAAAATTATGGCAGACAAAGTAGAAAAGATACTTGATATCAAAGTGAATTATAATGAGGCTATCAAAGCTATAGCCGAGTATCAGACAAAAATCGACAAAGCCAAAGAAGCAGAGGCGAAACTGAAGGAACAGTTAAAGGCTGGAGACATAAAAAGGCAGCAGTACAATGAAGAAATGGCGGCATCTAAAGCCTATATCAACGACTGTAATGATTCGATACGTGTTATAACGAAAACAATGCAAAATCAGCTCAAGCAGGAGAAGGCACAAGAAAACAGCCTTGTTTCTCTCCGTGCCAAACTGTCAAACCTAACGGCTGAATACGATGCTTTATCCGAAGCGGAACGTAAAGGTGCTAGCGGCACAGAATTGAAAAACAAGATTAATGAGGTTACTGATGCTCTAAAGGGCGCTGAAGAAGGGACACAGCGGTATTACCGAAATGTTGGCAATTACAAGGAAGCTATAATGGAAGCCGCCAATGCCAATATCCCGTTCGTGCAGCAGATAAATGTAATGGTGACCTCCTTGGGTGGAGTAAGAAATTATTTGTCTGGAGTAAAAACAGAAATGCTTACTGTTTCGACCACCACAACCGGCTGGATTAAAGTTTTGAAACTGTTGAAAGTTGCTCTACTTGGAACTGGTATTGGAGTATTAATTGTAGCTTTAGGATCTTTGGTATCATGGTTCACCAAAACACAGAAGGGCGTGGAAGCAGCCAATAAAATAATGGGGGCTCTGGGTGCCACAGTAAATGTCTTAATAGACCGGGCAGGCAAGTTGGGAAGTGCTTTAGTGAATCTGTTTACCGGGAACTTCAAACAGGCGGGGAATGATGCCAAATCCATATTCGCTGGTATCGGTGATGAAATAGTCAATGAAACCAAACAGGCGTGGAAGCTGGCAGAAGTCTTGAATGAGATAGACAAGAGGGAAGTCATGCTGTCCATGTCACGTGCCGCTAACCGAGCTGAAATTGAGAAGCTGAAAAAAGCTGCTGACGACCAGACCCTGTCCACACAGGAACGTATCAAAGCTGCGGAAAAAGCTGCAGCAATGGAAAAGGAGGACTTAAAAATCCAAACAGACTTAGCGAAAGCAAGAATTGCCAATATGCTCGGATATACTAAAGTAACAAAGGAAGCCCTTAAGACCATTGAGGACATGCAAAAAGGAGCAATTACAGCAGATGAAGCTATTGGAAAAATCGGTATATCGGAAAGCACTATTGATGACCTTAGGAAATTAAGCGAAGAAGTAAACAGATTAAGTGAATTGAAGAAAGCAGTTACACCCGTCAGACAGAGCAGCAAAACACCCTAAACTCTATCCGCCAGGAAGGTGCAGACAAAGCAAAGGAAGCAAAGCAAACAGAACTGGAAGCAGTAAGGGCAGCAGAAGATGCTATGCTTGCCTTAGTGAAAGACAAGAGAGAACAAGCACGGAAAGAGATTGAATTGAACTATTCCCGGCAGATTGAGGATTTGCAAATCAGTTTAAAGCAAGAAGAGAACCTTACCGCCAAGGCTCGTGAAGCCATCAACGCCAAAATAAAGGCTTTGGAACAACAAAAATCTATGGAGCTTAGCAAGTTGTCCGATGAGGAGCTGAAAAAAGAACTGGAGAACCGTTTAAAAATGATATCCCTGCAATTGGAATCGGTCAAGGAAGGCAGCGAGCAGGAGTATCAGTTAAAGATACAACAATTACAGGCACAATACGAGGCGGAACTCTCCAGCACAGAACAGACCGAAAAAATGAAACTTGCCATCAAAACTAAATATAACACTCAAATGGATGAACTTATAGCCGCCCATGAGCAGGATATTATCAACAAGCAACAGGAAGCCATGCGCATACGCTTTGAAACGGAAATCGCACAAGCATATGATAACGAAGAGGAAATTCTTCGTATAAGGATGGAACAAAAGAAAGCCGAGCTCGATAGCCTGCAGCAAATGGAAGGTGAAAGTATAGAAGCATTTAATCTTCGCAAGCTGGAAGCACAGAATGCTTATCTGGAATCCAAAAAAGAACTGAGCGATAAGGAGATTGAAATAGAACAAGCTAAATATGAAGCAATGGAACAGGTGACAAATGGCCTTGTAGCTCTCACAGAACAAATTGGGGAGTCTGACAGAGGATTTGCTATGGCAAGCAAAATGTTGGCTTTGGCAGAGATCGCCATCAATTCAGGTAAGGCGATCGCAAAAATGGTATCCGCTGAATCAGGGAAAGGTATTCTTGGTATAGCTACAATGGCATCAGGTATTGCAACAATCCTTTCTAACATTGCAAATGCTGTTAAGATAGTAAAAAGTGCTAAATTTGCAGAAGGTGGTTTGGTTACAGGACCGGGGACAGGAACGAGCGACAGTATTCCGGCACAGTTGTCGAATGGAGAATCCGTTATAACCGCCAAAGCTACGTCCATGTTCGCCCCTATCCTATCATCCTTCAATATGATGGGTGGAGGTGTACCTATTAATGTAACAGCAACGAATAATCAAACTTTAGGCGAAGATATGCTGGCCAGAGCAGTCGCCAAAGGAATGATGATGGCTCCTGCCCCTGTCGTTTCTGTAGAAGAGTTTACTTCAGTTGCGAATAGAATTAAATACATAGAAGAAAGCGGTAGTTTATGAAAGCATACGAACTATTATATATAAACAGGAACACTCTTAGGATAATGTCTGAAATGTCATTAGATGCATCAGATATTAAATACCTAGAAATGTATAAAGACTACACCCGTCTTACGGCTGAAGGTCATAAAAAGGCATATATCATGCAGTACCTGGCAGATGAATACAGCATTTCAGAAAGGACCATCTATAGAGTCATTGACAGGTTGTCCGTTGACGTTTCAATTCAATAAGGGGGAAGATTATTCTTCCCCTTATTTTTTTACTGACAAAGCGTGTCAGTGCTATTGTGTTCTGAAATTCTTATAGCCATATACCGTTTTTTACCTTTGCTTCAAAATAGATTATATATGGCGAAATTATACATCAACAAAGATATTGTTGCGGATAAAGACAAAATGGAAAATTGGTATCTAACTGGTGAAGAGGGATTGTCTTTTCCCGATATTCAAAATTTCCTATCTTGGATAGATCCGAATGACCACGTTATTGATATTGAGATACATTCATGCGGTGGTGATGCCGTTGAAGGGTATGCCATTTATGACGCCTTACGTGCTTCAGGAAAGCAAATCAGCTGTACTGCAGTAGGACGATGTGCATCCATGGCAACCGTGATATTATTGGCCGCTGCAAAAGAAAGACGTTTTGCTTATCCACATGCAAAGTTTCTTATTCACAAGCCTTATATGGCTTCATACGATGGAGACCTTGATCTTGAAACCCTAGAATCAATAAAATCAAACTTGGAGAGTGAAAAAAACAAGATGCTAGCTTTGTATGTAGAACGCACAGGATCGGAAGCCTCAGTTATCGAAGCCCAAATGAATAAAGCCGGTTGGTTTGGTGGTGAAACAGCCAAACAATTAGGTTTTATCACGACCGTTCTTATGCCTACAACTGCCAAAGGGAGAACTTACACATTTAATAACAAAAAAATGAACAAAGAAAAAGAAGTAACAGTGAAGCAGACTATCATAGACAGGCTGCTGGCCAAATGCGGCTATCAAAAAATTGAAGACGTACAGGTCGTATCTATGGAATTGACAAATGCCGAAGGTAACACGCTTACCGTGGAAAGAGATGAAGGTGAACCCCAAGTAGGAGATACAGCAAGTCCCGATGGCGAACATGTCATGCCTGACGGAAAGACTATCATTGTGACAGATGGCGTTATTACAGAAATTAAAGATCCTGATGAATTGGAAGAGGATGAAGTGAAAGCTTTAAAAGCCCGTATAGAAGAGTTGGAAACTGAGAATGCTTCTCTAAAGACGAATGCCCGTACCATTGAGGACAACAAGATTCTGAACGCAGTCCGTATGGCCGGGGGCGAAAACTGGCTGGCAAAACATTGTAGTACTTATAAAGTGTCAGCTCGTACCCAAACGTTCAACAAGGGTATAAAAGGAGTAGAAGAAAATGAAACGCCTATTCAGAGAAAACTTCGTGAAGAAAGAGAAAAAAGAAACAACAAGTAATAAAAGGAGGGGAAATGCCTATTTTAGATTTTGACAAACTTACACCTGATAATCAGGCTGTAAAAGACTTGAAAGACCTTATTCAGTTAACAGTCTTTCAAAACGAGGACATGGAGCGTTTTATGACGTTTATGCCCAATGTGACTAACGGTAAAAAAGCAGGTTTTATCGGTGAAATGGAAGATATCGGAGTAGCCGGCTCCGGATGCGACCCTGAATATAAAAAAGTGGCTATCGCTGCCGCCCAAAAGGAATGGGAAATCGGGGATTGGCAAATTCCTTTGGAAATGTGCTATACAGACTTGGAAAACACCATTGCCAAGTACTGCCTTAAAACGGGAACAAATATAGGAGACCTGACATCGACCGAATATATGGACGGTATTGTACTGCCGAAGCTGTCTGAAGCTATGATGAAAATGATGTGGCGTTTTACATGGTTTGGAGATAAATCAGCAGCGTCTGTCACTGGAGGTGGTCAAATCACTGACGGAGTAAACATCGAACTATTTAAAACATGTGACGGTTTTTTCAAACGTCTGTTTGCCATCTGTACCAACAATGCCGAACAGCACACTGAAATTGCAGCCAACGCAGAAGAATCATATGCATTACAAAAATCAAAGATGAAAGAAACAGGCATTGCCACATCAATATTCGATGCGATGTTGCAAGATGCCGACAGCCGGATTTTCCAAAAAGACGGATGCGCAATTTTCGCCACCAAGTCAATGTGCGATGCTCTGACTCACGATATGAAAGAAAAGTACAAGGTAATCATGCCCTGGGAAGTTGTATTTGACGGTGTAGAGGTCAGCAAATACGATGGAACAACCATCGTTAAATGTTCCATTTGGGATAGATTTATTCAAGCCTATCAGAACAACAAAACCAAACTTAACTTACCGCATCGTGCTGTTTTATGTTCTCCTGAGAACTTGATGTATGGATGTGAGGGCACCGAACCGATGTCGGACTTGGATATCTGGTTTGATAAGAAAGCCCGCAAGAACTACATTTATTCAACAGGAAAATTAGGTTCCATGATTGGCGAAGATGAGTTGGTACAGATGGCATACTAACGAAAAAGAGCAAATATGGCAATATGTGATATAACAATCAAAAAGGACATCGCACCATCGTGCGATGATCCTATCGTTCCCGGGCTGGAACAGGAAGGTGTGATAATGAATCGCGCAGACGTGGATTTCGGTGCGGTTACATTCAACGCAACCCGTAAGAATGTGATCGAAACTCTTGCACTGAAAACAGGTAAAAAAGGTTACAAGGTACAGGTATTCGGTGCAACCCCCTTTACTGGTACCAATACAACCTTGGCAACAGGAACCTATCGTAACACGTTTACTAACACAGTGAACATGGTTGTATTAGCAAATGACCCCGATGTATGCAATGACATTATTGACGGGCTTGCTAACGGTGATTTTGTCGTTGTATTGGAAAATAAAGCCAAAGGGTTAAATAAAACCGAGAATCCGGGAGATTCAGCTTTCCAGGTTTACGGTTACTACCAAGGTTTGAAAGCCGCAGAGATCGGCAATGACAAGTATTCCGAAGAAACGGAAGGGGGATGGAATATCTCTTTGCAAGAAACCAAGGTTCCCAAATCAGCATTATTCTTGTACAAAACATCTTACGATGCGACAAAAACGCTTGTTGAAACACTGACAAAACCAACTGAATGATTATGGAGTTAGAAGAAGTGGTTGATAAATTAAAGGAGCTAGGAGAACTTCCCTCCTACTCCTCTTCTGATAAATCGGAGATAGAAAGATTGTACAAGGAAGTATTAGGAAAAGAATTCACCAAGACATCGTGTAACGACTGCTATCGCGATGCTGTAATCGAAATGACTGTTTACATCAAAAAGAATAACCGTATGAAAGAAAAATGTAATTACATATTAAAGAATGGTGTCCTGCTTCAACCGGAGTTCGGAAGCAATAAAATGTACACTAATGACAACCTCACTGATGAAGTTGCTGAAAAGTACCTTGCCAAAAATCCGAAAGGTGAAATTTATTTCGCCCATGTACCTACGGACTGGAAAGAACGTGTTAACAAATGTGGATACAATCAAAGCCTGCTTGATTCAATGGTAGAATCATTACAAGACGGAGTTTCTGAAGAATCCGTGGCTGACACGTTGAAAGATTTCCAAATCAACGGCAAGAAAATCAGTAAAAAAGTTCTGAATCTGCATCTAAGCAAGGCCATTGAAATTGTGAACGCAATGAATGGAGAAGGCGAAGATAAAGTTGAATAAAAGAAATAAAGGACGAACGTAAACCTCGCGAATATGAGAGTAAGAGATCTAAAAAAGAAAAGCAGTAACCGCATTGATACAAGCTATTTACAAAATCTAGGAATTCAAGCCTACGGACAGGACAACCTATATCCGCAGACATTAAAGAATATCATTGCTGCAAGCTCTACTGCATCTGAATGCTCAGACCGTTTCGCTGACTTCATTGAAGGAAACGGATTCCGTGAGGTTGCTTTTTCCAAATATGTAGTCAATCGAAAAGGTGACACATTGGATGATGTGCACATGTTACTATGTAAAGACATGTCCGAACTCAATGGAATAGCAATCCATGTTAACTACAATGTTTTCTGTGAGATAGTGGAGATGCAGCACGTACCATTTGAAAATTGCCGTCTGACAGAAGAAGATGAAAACGGTTATGTGGCAAAAATAGCAGTACATCCAGACTGGAGCGGAAAGAAGACACGTAAAGGGAAAGCTCTGCAGGTCAAGAAAGAAAACATCGACTATATAGATGTTTTTAACCCTCAAAAAGATGTTATACTGGCTCAAATAGAAGCAGCCGGAGGCATTGAATACTACAAAGGTCAAATCCTATGGGTGTCAATGGCCGGGAAAAATACTTATCCAGTCGGAAAAGGTGACCGGGTAGCTACAGAGATGAGTACCGATGAAGGTCTGTCCAATGTCAAGTACAGAAATGTACGAAATAATTTCTTCCCTGGCGCTATGATATTCACCAAAAAGGGATCGAACATAACCTTTGACGAAGAAGGCAACGAAGTGAAAGATACAGACGATGATGACAGTTTCTCAAATACACTCATCCAGTTGCAAGGTGATACGAATGCAGCAAAGATCATGGAAGTTACTTTAGAAAACGATGAGGAAAAGCCTGAAATAGTAAATATGAACTCACAAAATTACGACAAAGAATTTACCGTTACTGACGCAAGTGTGGTTGAACGTATTTATTCAGCTTATGGCCAAGAGCCATGGTATTGCATCCGTATTGGTAAAGTCGGATTCTCAGGCGATATTTTGGAAGATGCTTTCGAGTATTACAATTCTATCGTAAGCAAGCAACAGCGCTTAATAGAGCGTACCTTTAGCCGTATATTCAGCTATTGGTATGAGGTAGTCAACCCCTCTAATGATTATAGTGTTGAACCATTAAAGTATGTACGAAATGCAGCAGTATCTAATAACAACAGATGAGGTATCGGCTTTGTCTCGCGGAATGTCTGTACATCTCGATCCTGACAAGATAGAAACCTACATCCGTGAGTCGGAGAATATCTACATCAAATCAGCGTTGGGAGACGAACTGTTCCTTGACGTGAAAAAAAATCCTGAAAAATACCAGCTACTGCTTGACGGAGGTACTTATGAAACTAAATGTAAAAAGAAGATAATCATCACTGGACTTCGCGTAGCTTTGGCTTATTATACCTATGCCTGTATTGTCAAAAATGGAGATGGAAATGTATCCCGTTTCGGCTTCGTGAACAAGGAAGGTGAATATAGCAGTCATACAGTATTCAAGGAAAAGATGATGGTGTATAGCGATGCATGTAGTATAGCTGACCGCTACCTGAAAGAATGCGTGCTTTACCTAAAAGAATGCGGTATGCCACTTTATAACGGTGAAGGGAAATTAAAATCTAATAGAACTGTTTTTCGTGTAATAGGAGAATGAGCGATTCTGTTGACATATTAAAGAAACTGGCTCTTCAAGTAAGAAACGCATCTGTAGAAGGAGAGAATACAGCTGAAAGAATTGGGCGCATATTTATCGGGATTCTAGAAAACATGGATAATTCTGATATAGAAAAGCTCACCAAATACTTTTTACGCAAAGATAAAGAAGACACTGCCAATGAGCTGATCACGTTCCTGAAAGGTTTTTTGGTTGGTAAGAATGGTAGTGGAATTACTGTATTGGAAGATGGTACCTCTCAAGCCGTTGTTGACCGGCTTTATGTGAAGATTAAGGCTGTCTTTGATGAACTTGAAGTGAAAAAGAAAACGCATGTTGGTGGTGAACAGATCATATCTCCGGCCGGAATGAAGTGTGTCAGGGTGGAGGAACTTGATGAGAGCTACCACTGTTTCTTTTTGTCGGAAGTCGATGGAGTGACAATCAATAACGAATTTACAGTCGGTACATTAGCATTAGCCCAAGAATTTAACATTAAAGAAGGAACATCTCACAATGTATCCAACCGCTACTACTGGCGCGAGGTGACAGGTGTAGGAACTGACTATATTGACTTGAACAAAACTAATGCCGATAAGGACAGTGATATCCCGGTTGCCGGTGATGATATTATTGGTTTGGGACACTTGACGGATATCACCCGTCAGGCAGCTATAATCCTTTCTTCTGTTAATGAAACTTCCCCTTCCATTACTTTCTATCAAGGTATCAATACCTTTTCTTTGGTTGGCAAAGAAGTTATCGGGCTGGGCTTTGACAAGTCCACCGGACACGCCTATATCAATGTGTATGGTGATGCCTATATCGGTGCCAAGGATGAGAGCACTTACATCCGTTATACACAAAAAGGCGGTGTTGATATCAAGGGTATGTTCCATATCGAGCAGGGTTCCACCGGATGGCGTAACATGGAAGGTCTGCCGGATGAGATACAGGCGGCTGCCGATTTGGCCCAAAAGGCTCAGGATGCGATAGACAATGCGGCTGTCGGAAGTGTCAATCTGTTGCGTAATTCCGGGTTTACGGGAGATTATGAGACAGAGGACCTGTCTGCCGCTACCGAGCTATCGGCGGATACCGAACTTTTTAGCAAGCAACTGGAATATTGGACGGGAGTGGCTACCGTATCTGCGGACAGTGATGCCGGCTCCGGGTACTCTGCCGCAATCGGTAGTTTGTCCCAGTCCGTATCATTGATTAAAGGAGAAAGTTATGTTATCAGTTATAAAGCAAAGGGTACGTCTGTGTCTGTTTCGTGCGGTTCTTTCAGTGTTTCTCAACCTCTCACATCCTCTTATCAGAGATATACCCATAAGATCACCTTCAATGGCAGTGGTATATTTCTTATCAGTGGTACCGCAACCGTTTGTGATCTTCAGCTAGAGCGTGGGACCATCGCTACTGACTGGAAGCCTTCAATTCTTGACAATGACAAGGCAACAGCCGGTTTCCAGTCAATCAATTATATCGCCAGCGCGATTAAGGATGGTTCTGTGGACATCCTTGGCGGTTTGATATTGGCCAATATGATCCAGTTAGGCAACTACAAGGATGGCAAGATGCAGAAGGTCACCGCCGGAGTTAGCGGCATATACAATGACGATGATGATGTGGCATTTTGGGCAGGTGGCACGTTACAACAGGCTATATTGACCGTGATGAGGTTTCGTAATGATCCGAATTATCAACCCACCGATGAAGAATGGGCGAATATGGCGAACTTCGTTGCCACTCATGGTGGCGATACGTTCCTGCGCGGCTATATTTATGCCTTAGGTGGTAAGTTCAGAGGTGTGGTTGAAGCCTTGGGCGGATTTTTCCGCGGAAAAGTAGAAACATCTGTTGACGGGAAACGCATTGTCATTGATCCGGATAAAAATACTCTTGAAATGTACACGACTGAAGGACATGCCACCTTGATATTAAGGTTCGACACATCATCGGACGGATGGGAATATGGTGATTTGATTTTGCGGAAATATGCAGGGGACCAATTGATACTAGAAACGACTGTATATCCGGAACGTATCAGAATACAGAATCATGTGGAAAATACGGATATCATTCTTAATCCCAATAACGTATCCTTCTATGGTTCTAAAGGCGAAACGCTGTTAGTCGGAATGAAACCGGTATATAATGGAGTGGGTGTGTATAAGCATGTGGCCAATATTGATTGCAGTAATTGGCCGGGGAAAGATGATGTTTCGTCAGGTCAGGTATATGTGGAATATGAGACAGTAGAAGGAGTCGTGACAAACGGGACTTTAAAAGTAAAGAAGTGATATGGAACTGAATAGTATTAACAAGACAGGTACTTGGAGTGAGGCGGCAGACCGTCTTAACAACAACTTTAGCAAGACTTCTACCGAACTAGAAAAGGTCAAGCAGAACGGTATCCGCAACAAGGGATTATTTTCTACTCTTAAATTGCTGGAAGAGGCTGTTCCATCTCCTGTTGTAGGTGACTGGGCTGTTGTGGGGGATACCATACCGGGCCCTATATATGAATGCAAGATAAAGGGGAAATGGAGTCCTACAGGCATGACAGGAGGTGGCGGAAGTGTTGACTTGAACGGATACCTGACAGCCGAGGAGATAGACGATGTAACATCAATATTATAAGAGTTATGATAAGAATTAATTATCAGTCCGATTTTAAAATCATAGAGAAGAGCCTGAATGGAGATATAAATACTCCCTTCCGGTTTACTTACCGCACAGTCCTGTCGGGGTGTGTTGTTGCGGAGTTTGACGGGCACGGGTACAAGAACTGCCGCAGGCTTGATGATGGTGGTCTGCTGGTCATTTTTGGCAGGCATGGACTACGTCCCGGTGCTCTGTCGGTCAAACGCGAATACTATCTTTCCGATGCTGATTTTGCCGATGGCATCTGCAATCTTGTATCGGTGGAGAATACAGGTGTTATCCTCGTTGCCGGAAAGACGGATGAGAGCACGGCGGAGATCATGTCCTATCCGGATTATGCCGCATACAATGCGGTGCAGAGCGTCCCTCTGTCAGAGAGGGAGTATGATGATGTACTGAGTGATTTTATACCTCCTCTGCCACCGGAAGAGAAATAATGATTTAATAGTTAAATAAATAGTTACATAAAATAATGATAGCTTAAGTTCCCCCGGAACTTAGGCTAATAACAGGAGATATTATGGTAAAATGCATAAACTGACCAAGGGTGGACAAACCATATTCCCGGCTACCATCTATGATGCGGTGGTCAACCCCAATACACGAAAAAGTCTGACTACGGAACTTTCAGAGTTAGAAAATGAGGAAATTTATTTAAAGACACAAATAGAAGGCTCTATAGATAAAGATCTTATAACAGAAAATACAGTATGGATAGATGGCACATGGGATTGGGAAACAAATTCGTCTGCGGGTAATAGTATTCAAAAACAAAATTATAAGCATACCAAATTGACAGATGTAGGATATTACGATACTCTAAAAATGTCAGGACTATCAGAAAAAAGTAGACGCTTCTGATATTTTCCCTTCAATTAGTATTTATAGTGGTAGCGAACAAATAGAATATTTGAGGGTAGTTCTGCGGTTATTAATATGGATAAATATTCCGACAGAAGCAATATTAACATCATTATTCAAGCAAAACAAGATAATTCTATAATTCCATCAGTTATAGCCAATAGCAAAGCCAAGGTGGTTAAACCAGAAGAACTGATACCTATCAATCTTCGTTAAAAAAAATAGAAGGATCGGAAACGGATGTTGTAGATGCTCTTGTTTGGAATAAAAAAAGATGGGAAACAGGAACAAATCAGCCTAATGGCGGAGAATTGCAATATAATGCTACTCAAAAAATATGGTACGCAAGAATTGACATTTCAGAATATGATAGTATTATTTGCGATGGATTATTAAATGGCTCGTCTATAAGCACAAGTGCATCTACATTAAATGGTATATGTATTTATGGTGATAATATCCTTATTAAAGGAATTAAAGATGCAAGCAATGAAAATATAATCAATAGATCAGACTATTCTCAATATTCCAAGCTGGAATTAATTTTACAATGTAAATCCACTTCAGACAATGAATTTATTGCTGTTGGAGAACCAAGTGTAAGAGCGATAATATATAGTACAATCGCATCCAAAAATGAATTTGACAAATTGTCATTGGGCGTTAATCAAAATTCTTCTGATATAGGCAAAATATATAATTTAATAGAAGGGGTTGATAATAAGGATATTTTCTCATTATTTGTTTGGAATAAAAGAAGATGGCTTACTGGAACGAATCAACCAAACGGCAAGGAACAAAATTATAATTCAGTCCAGAAACTTTGGAGCTCTAATAAATTTGATATTTCTGACTATGATACTGTTACCGTTAAAGGATTGTCAAATAATATTAGTATTTCTAATAGTGCAGATAAACTGTCATCTCTTGTTCTTTATGGGAATGATAATGTAATTTATGAACTAATAGACGGAACAGGACCGGTAACTATCAATACATCGGATTATTCTCAATATACAAAATTAGAACTTATATTACAGACAAAATCCACTTCAGACAATGAATTTATTGCTGTTGGGGAACCAAGTGTCGTTGTTTATAAAGCAGGAATCTCTTCTGAAAAGCCTAAGCCTAAAAGAGTTGTTATAGTAGGAGATTCACTGTGTGGTAATGATACGGCTCTTATAAGATACGAATTAGGTAATATATTAAAAACAGAGGTTATGAACTAATTCCGCATACACAAGGAGGTGAAAAACTATTGGCAATTTAACGAGGGCAGGAGGCATAGGTATAAGGGTTAAAGGTGAATTTACCATCCCAGCTAACGGCACTGTCATTTGTGCTTTAGAAAGTGCATGGATAAAAAGTGACGGAAATTATCAAGATACACCTTATAATAGTATATCTAGTGGTCAGAATGTACAAGTAGTTATAAATGGAATAAGAGGGAAACTGGCAAAGCAAGCCATTGACGCTGTTGGTATAGCATTTTATACAGAGAATGGAACATTTATAAAAAGTCTATCCGAGACAGGTACTCATTCAATACCATCTAGTGCAACAAAATACGCATTTACAATAAATAACCCAAATGTTGGAGAACCGCATATAACAATAAATGAAGATACAGTAGATATTGAAACCAATACAACAAGAGATGGCTATATAGACAGTAAGGGACAATATCATTACTCTGAATTATTCAAGTGCAGTGAGCTATTGCCTATCAATCAAGGGGAAATTTATTTTGATAGTTTGGCTACCTCTTTATTGTATGAATTTACAAGGTTGGAAGAAGGAAGAGAAACCAAGATAGGTGTAGGCAATGTGTTTTTTGACGCTGCATTGTATGACGACAAGGACTATCCTCATATATGGTTTACAGGTCAGAATTCTGGATATGAATCAGAAGAAGATTGGGCTAATATGGTTAGGTCATCTGCTAATAATTTTTCTGAGAAATATATTGTTTGTTCTACCCCTTTAGTTGCGACAAATGCTAAATTAATATATCAAGCTAATAAATGTTTTGGTGCAAGATATATCAATCTTCGCGCTTATACTCAAGGACAAGCAGTTTATGATGGACAAGCGTTAGGTATTATAGAAGGTCAATATACAGCATCGGATTATGAAACACTCTTTTGGCCCGGCAGTGATAAAATTCATCAGAATAATTTATTATCCTATATTTGGGCTGCTAAAATGTGGAATACTTTGCTTGAACTTGGTTATGTGGAGGGAGAAAGAATAGAAACCGGGGATTATTATCTACCATAACAGTAAAAGTTTTAATAATATGATACGAGAATTAATCATCAGAATAATGAACCATCTGTCTGCTGAAGTACACCCGGATGCGGAATGGTTTTAAGCATAAGGGCTGACCTAGGGATAAGGTCAGCCCTTAATAGTAAACTCATTACTCTGCAGATCCACTTGTGTCCTGTTTCAATTTTTCAATATAGTTTTTTAAAGTTTCTATATAATCAGGAACATCACTTTCCGCATATTTCCCAAAATCTTCAAATTGAAAATACGAAGGTGAACCATCGCTTATAATTGGATAAACTTGTTCCAATTCAGCTTTCATATATTTAGCGTGAGTAAACATATCATCCAAAGCATGTTTACGGTCTTTTTGGAGCCTCCCATTTTTAGATTTACATTTAGATTCCTTATATTTCTCTAAATGATATTCTAAACTAGATACTACTCGTTCTAATTGACTGATGTTTCTTTGTTTTTCATCCATATTCTTATATTTTTAAAATTTCAAGAACAAAATTAAAAAACATTTGATATAATGGTCTTGTTTGATATAAAATTTTATGTCGTAGCAATTCCCTCAACCGATATGGTCACATTCTCCATTATATTCTTCACTGTATAAATATCAAGTCCGGGAGCTGATAAAGTGCTGTCTTTGGCAACAGAGCTTCCATTAGCCTTTACACTAGCCGAGCTACCATCGTATCCCTCCTGTATGGTCAGCTTTACACTAAACTCCCCACCTTCAGAAACGGGAGACACGCTGTTATTATATGCTTCAAGCTGATAGCCGTTTCCCTGCTGCATTGTAACAGTATATGTACGTGTGGAAGCCGCCATAGCCTCAATGTCTGCGACAGGAGTCATTTCCATCATTCGGGCAATTATCTCACGGGCGATCCTTTCATAGTAAGGTATGCCTCCGTGTGTCGGGTCAATGATGGTATTATCAGTATAAATGGCTGTAAAACCAAGTCTTGTTCATATCATTGATACCGGTCTGCAATTTGGATTCAACGTATTTGATCCCCCACAGATTCAGAACCTTGATCATGTCAGCGGAAATATTGTTTACCGCGGTAGAAGTTTCACACACGTGAGGAGGTAAGACAAACAGGATATTGATGTTACGTGCGACAAGCACCTGATTAATTCCGGTGTAATCCACCTCATTATAGTATCCTTTCACTTTCATATATCTGTAGTATAATTTGGACAGGAGCACATTGATCGCTCCGCAAAGTGTGTTTGTATCATGGTTCGATATGGAAATATCTCCCAATGTGTAGCCGCCTCTGTCGTTGGTTCCTCCTGCGACATTTATCAATACCGCATCTTCTGCGAGAGCATTGATACGGATATCCTGCCAGAAAGCATTACCATTTGAGCCGCTGATACGCGTTCCTCCGATTCCGTGCCATTGTGACATCGTACCTAACATCCGGTCTATAAAAAACTGGTATCCGGGATTCTGAGAGATGCTGTCCCCCAATGTATCAGTAATCTTGCCGGTCCACCATGTTCTGATATCCCAGTTACGGACTATCCGGTAAAGATACAGATAGTCAGTCGGCACAGTCTGTTTCACATGACTGATATACGGTGTCCTGTCTCCACCTCCGCCCAGTTTTACCATCAAATCACCTGTCTTGTTATTAATGTGGAACTCAAACCGTATCTTAGAGGTTCCTTTACGGGCTGCGAACATAAGATAAGGGGAACTACCACCTTGTGTGTTCAGTTCCCGTTTCGGAATATATGTACCATCATCTGTATAACAATATATATGTCCTGATGTAACACCCTGAACGGAAATGACTCCTTCTGATGGACAGTCTATAAAATCCGTGATACGGTATGAGGGATTGGATACAACCGCACCGGTTGACGCGTCAAGATACGCATTGGTCAGATTGCCGTTAAACAGATTGTATGTTTTTGTTTCAGCGAGCGACAGGCTCTCACCCATCTTCTCCCACTGTGCATTCTTTCTGCCATAAATACGGTCATCCACTGGCGCTTCTTCCACCGCATTGATTTCTTTCAGCAGATCGGGATTTTTAATCCAATACTCCGCAGAATTGGAAGGGGAGTCTTTGGTCACAACCAAAGAGGACACATTACTGGTTATAATCATGTTGACCTCTTCCATGTCTGCTATATCCGCATAATTCGCAATTTGGAAATAGGATGCCGGAAGTCCCATGCCCGTCTGCGTCTTGAACGAACCGGTAGTTATTATAGCACCCTTATAATCCAGAATAAAAAATGTCACGCTATAATATTGGTTTGCCCAAATTTTATCGGTATTCTTTACTTTAAATATCGGATAAATGGCCCATCCATCAGAATTCTGCATATAGCCGGTAGCGCCTTTTATAAACCGCACATTCAGTAGTGCGTTTTCCATATCAAGCATGGAATTTCCTCTCACTCTATAATCACTCAGGACATTGACCGGAAGATCGTACTCCTTGTTCCAGTAATTGACAAGGTTCTCAAGAAATATTTTACCACCATTCTTGGCAAAACACATTGAAACCTTGTTATACACGAGTTTGGTATTCAGAGTGAATGAGTACGTTCCAATTTCTGTATTATAACTGAAGCCTCCTGTATCATCATCTATATATGCCAACGCCGTAGGGGTGTTACCCGTATTCTTCAAAATATCCTTGAATAGAATAAACGCCGGACTGTCCTCCCTGCTGACCTCAATACAAAGATAATCACTGTCATTTACATATTCTTTTGTTCCGGCAATAATCTTGACGTTATCTCTTATCACAATCTTGTCGTACAACGTTGTGGAATTATCAACAAGTTTCATCACATAATTAGAAAGGGAGTCATTTGGAGCTAATTCAGCTAGTTCCATAGCCAGACTCTTGCGTGTTTTGGGATTGACCACTGCGTCATAGATGGTAGCCGGGAATATGGTTTGGCCGCCCTTGGTCAGTTTATGCATTTTTGCCATAATATCTCCTTTCATCCGCCTAAGTTCCGGGGGAACTTGGAAACAGCATTGAAAATGAATCAGATAAGTTCTGTTCAAAAAATAGGGTAGAACAAAAGATATTTTTCTTAGGATTCTACCCACTTTCTACCATGTATCTATTTCTACTATTTTTTTAGGTGAAAAAGTTTGAAACAGGAATGTGATTTTTTATCTTTGCAGATGTGTAAGACCAAGAGCTTGTTGCGGATTAAATTCCGTAGCAGGCTCTTTTTTTATTGTCATATCGTGGCAATGGATTTCGGGGCTTTGGCAGCGATGATGCAAACGGATAGGGATATCTTTGAGGTGTGTATTTTTATAATTCAGATAAACAATAGACGAAATGGAATTAAACGACTGGTTGGCTATAATCGGGGCTTTCGGAGGATTGGAGGCTGTCCGCTGGGGTGTCACGTTCTGGGTGAACCGCAAGACTAACGCACGGAAAGAGGATGCGTCCGCCGATTCGATGGAGGATGAGAACGAGCGTAAGCAGGTTGACTGGCTGGAAGAACGCATCGCCCAGCGTGACGCCAAGATCGATGCGTTATACGTTGAGCTTCGTAATGAACAGTCTGATAAGCTGGCATGGATTCATAAGTGCCACGAGCTGGAACTGCAATTGAAAGATGCCGAGCATAACCGTTGTGACAGGCCTGACAGCGAATGCGGTCGTCGTATTCCACCACGCAGGACTACATTAATTAAAGATAAGGAGGAAAAGAAAAATGGCTGATGTGAAAAAACTTGCACCGTTTATCCTGAAGTGGGAAGGCGGTTTTGTAAATGACCCGGACGATTTAGGAGGGGCTACCAATATGGGTGTGACCATTGGAACTTATGAAGCGTATTGCCGAAAGAAAAGCTATCCCAAGCCTACGGTTGAAAGATTGAAAAACATCACGAAAGAGGAATGGACGGAGATTTTGAAAACCATGTATTGGGACAGGTGGAAAGCTGACGAAATTAAATCCCAATCCATAGCTGATATCCTTGTCGATTGGATCTGGGCAAGCGGAGTGCACGGTATCAAAATACCGCAGGATTTGCTTGGCGTGATTCCTGATGGCATTGTCGGGCCTAAGACACTTGCCGCAGTCAATTCCCGTAATCCACGTGAACTGTTTGATCAGATCAAGATTGCACGGTTTGATTTCATCGAGGATATATGCCGGGAACGCCCTGCAAATAACAAGTTCAAACGGGGCTGGATGAACCGGGTAAGCCAAATGATATCTCTTATTGTTGGCTACATAAGGTTGCCAAATGAACTGAAGGACAGTGCCAGTGAATCGGTCAACATCGTAAGGTGATTTCAGCAAGAATAAAAAGAAGGAAACTACAACTGTACGGAGGTGAAAGCTGACAAGGAAACCACTTCCGATGGGTGTCAAGAGAGTACAGAGTACAATGGATTTATGGATAAGGTGCAATCTCCTTCTTGGATTTATGAAAAATTGAAGGATCTTAATACACTATTGCTTATTGATGAATTCGATTCTATACAAAACAAAGAGGATAAGCATAAAGTCGCTGAATTAATTAAATTATTGAGTGATTCGAATTCCTCCTTTAAAATATTTGTGGTTGGAATTGCGGAATCAGCTGAAGAATTAACAGCAGGACATCCTTCAGTACAAAGATGTTTGAAAGAAATCAAATTGTCCAAGATGTCTCAAAGAGAACTGGTTGATATTATAAATAGCGGTTCAGCTAAATTAAAATTGAATTTTACAAGAGATGCTAAATTTCGTATTTGCAGACTAAGCTCTGGCTATCCTCATTTTACCCATTTGATTTCATTAAAATCAGCAGAAGGAGCTATTATAAATGAAGTAACAGACATTGATATAGATGACGTTAATGAAGCTATAGAAAAATCTATCCTTGATTGTGAGAATTCATTGAGACAGTCTTATGATGAGACCGTAAAATCATCTTCTACAATGATTGTTTATAGAAAGATTTTATATGCGACAGCATTATGTTATGATGAATTTATTAGAAGTAAATCCATTCGTTTTATTTACAATCTTATCTTTGATGAGGAAATAACTCAACAAAGACTGAACCAATATTTAAGTAAACTTGTTTCCAATTCTAATGATAAGATTTTGCGAAGATTAACAAAAGGGGTATATAGGTTTACTGATCCAAGAATGAGTTCTTATATTCGCTTAGTTCAATCTGATATGTATTCTGATAAAGAGGAATCTATATACGCAAATATGAAGGTAGAATCCATATAAATGAATAATTATGATTAAATGTACGATTATAACAGGAACTTCATTTCAGGAAGTCGAAATGAAGGTAAATCGTTTTCTGGCAATTAATAGAGTTCAGAAGATTATTGAAGTTGTAAATCTGAGTGATGAACAATATGTTGCGATGGCTATATATTATGAAGCTTAATTTTGCATTCCTATGAGTAGTAAGCACCCAAAAATGACATAGTGCTGCTTCACGCCATAGTCTCTATTTTTGTGGAAACTAAAATTCCACATATTCTTATTATAGTCGTAATGGCTGTTTTTATGCTATTATATTTCGCCAAAAGTGAAGAATTCCGAAGAATGGTCCATGAAGAATTGTGGAAGGCAGCCTAATAAGCTGCCTTCCCTACCCTTTTATAATCTCTCACCCCTATGCTTTATTGAAATTTTCCTATTTTGTTTTTTGTAAAGTCATATAAAATACCCATCTTTGCATTGCGTTACATATTTTGTTTAGTGTCGAGATTCCGACCGTTAAGCTACGGACAACATACATGCCCATAGCTTCTTCATATACGGTTCCGACCCCGTGTTGTATGCTTAATGGCTACACTGTATCCCGACATTAAAGATATGTAACGCAACGGGAAAGCGGAACCGTTTTTTTTCCGCAGACTAACGCAATTGCATATGTCAAAATTAGCCCCAACTGCTCATCAACTATCTAAAAAGTTTATAGGCTATGGACACTATGAACTTACAATTTCTTCCTCTGAGGGCACAAAAACGATTGTCACAAGAAATATGGACTTGATAGAACGGCTAAACTCAGAGATAGACAAAGAAAAAGAGGAAGCGACTGCCGAAGCAATCGCTCTAGTTCTTGAATCCTCACTTTAGATTATCTAAAATCTTTCTTATGGCTTCATCAGCATGTTTTCTCATAATTCTGACATAATTAAAGATCGGTCTATTGGATTTCATGCTTTGGCCTATACAATACTCCAACGTTTCCAATGGTATGCCCAGTTCAAAACCATGTTGGACAAAGGATTTCCGGGCTGAATAATATACGACATGCGATTCTACCTCCAGCCTCTCCCCTAACCTTATAATTTCTTTTGTTACATAGTTACGAAAATTAGGATAAGAATATTTATAACCAAAATCAAAGACTGCCAGTCTAACGCTCTAGCCAGATGAGCTAATACCCCGAGAAATAATAACGATGCAAAGATACATAGAAAATCAATAATACAAAGCTTTTGGGAAAGTTTTTTTTCATGTGAACAAAAAATTTATTTGCCACTTTTACTCCAAAGAGTTACTGTTGCGTGAAATTGTTAACCAATAGTTGACCAAGTTTAATAGCACATAACAAGCGGATAACCCCGACTTGTCACAAGTCGGAGCTACCTAAATCTATAAGTTAAAAGTTTTTATGAAAAATCATTGTTGTATCAATACTATACCCCATCGGCATAATAACAGTCACAATAGTTACACGAACACCAAAGGGATCCCCACAGAAAGCTTCATTGGGAATACGGTGTATTTAGCTATGAATAACAACTATATGTCAAGAATGGATAGGATCGGAAAAAAGTCATACTGAAGCATCTTAGTAAAAGAACAATCATCGTCCTATCAAGTGCTACCCGGCATTATCTATATCAGCCCGGCAAAAAGCATGAAAGGAGAAATATACCGGAAATTCCTAGAAGAGAAAGAAATATTCATGTCCGCCAATAACAAATCCACCACAAATACAACCAAGGGTTGCTGCTATTAACGGCTACGTACCATTTCAATTACAGCACTGTATTTCACAACTCTATGATTGGCAAGGCAAAAAAAGATGTAAAAATTGCATTAAACCTCCCCTATCGGCTTGGACCAAACTTCCTCTTTCGTTTCTTTACACATTACGGAAATAGTTCCTCCAACAAAATCCTTCACATATCCTTTGCGTTCAGCCAACATATCTTCAGCCATTCTAATGGCCTTAGCCTTATCCTTCAATGAAAATCCTTTATTAGCAAAATCAGTACCTTCTTTAAAATATATATCATAAGTTTCCATGGTATCATCTTTTTTAAATTCGAGTGGCAAAGATAAAATCTACAATTATTATGTACAAGAGATTTCTTAATTATTTTTCGAATATCGTCAAGAAACAATTTAACTAAAAAAAATCCCGACTTATCACAAGCCGGGAATTCATGTAAAAGCACTATTATAAATATACTAACTATTTCAAAATTTTACCATCTTCACCTAAGAACAATGTCTGTTCATGAGCATCACTTGTTAAAACATTAATTTTATAAATACGGCTTCCATCAATGCCATAGGCATAAAAGCCTGCTTTATCATAGCACCTTCCAATGCAAGCCTGTCCATCACGGCTTCCGGCACATCATTCATATAGATTTCCGAGAAAACCAACTTCTTAGATTGTTGAGGCTTTTCCACTACCGGAACCTCTACCGGAGCCGCTTGAGCAAAAGAAACAGACACGCCTAAAGTCATTACTAATACCAATGTTACTAATACCTTTTTCATAATTACTTTATTTTTTATTTATTTTTACCGACAACAATAAAACAAGAAGCGCGCCACAAATCTGCTCATTTTAATATCTAACTAAAAATCAGCTACATACATATACATTTTTTCATTTCAGGAGTGTAGATTCCTGTTGACAACACCACAAAAGTGTGGAAAAAATCCACAAAATCAGGTTTTATACCGGCGAACAAAAAGTATAGCCAAGCTGTTTTATCAACCTCATCAAAACATTTAAATGACCATGAAGAAGAGATACTATTCTATATGTGTGATATTATGGGTACTGATCACCACCTTGTCTGCTACCTCTCCCACTACATTTCATATAGCACTGAAAAAGATATATCCGCATGCCATGAACGTAAGCTGGAGCCAACAAGGGAATTATTATGTAGCCTCTTTTACTCAAAATGGTTTTGAAAAAGAAGTATGGATGAACGGTAATGCCCAATGGGTGATGACTAATACCAATTTACAAACTACAGATCAACTGGCACCTAATGTATATAATGATTTTACATTGAGTCCATACGCCATGTGGACTGCCACCAATGTAAATCTCATAGAATTTCCTAAACGAACCACTCTGTACGTAATTACTGTTAACCTAAACAATTCGTCGGCCACCAAACAATTATTCTACACACTGAATGGCAGGTTAGTGCAAACACGTGACGTAAGTTATATCAATCCTACATTATCCCCCGGAATTTTTAATTTCTAATAGCCATGACACTAAACATTTCACCCCGGTTATTTGTTATTATATACATAAAATAACAAATACCATTATGACTGAACAGATAACCAACATTCCCGACAAAGGAAATAAAAAAAGAATAGTCATTGTCGGAGGAGGATTTGGCGGGTTAAAGATTGCACGCAAACTGAAAAGACAACACTACCAAGTTGTGTTATTGGATAAAAACAACTACCATCTTTTCCAGCCGTTACTTTACCAAGTAGCCACATCAGGCATCGAGCCCAGTGCTATTTCATTCCCATTCCGCAAGATATTCAAAGGATACAAAGACTTTCATATCCGCATATGTGAAGTACAACAAGTACATCCTGAAGAACAACAAGTCACCACTTCCATCGGCAGTCTAAGCTACGACTATCTGATTATATCTACCGGATGCTATACCAATTATTTCGGCAACAACGAAATAGCTAAACGCACCATGTCCCTCAAGACCACAGCAGAAGCCTTGCATAATCGTAACCAAGTACTTGAAAGCTTGAATTGAAAAAGCATTGAACACTAATGACTCCAAAAAGCGGGAGCAACTGATGACCTTCATTATAGTCGGCGCAGGAGCAACTGGTATTGAACTGGCAGGGGCACTAGCCGAAATGCGTAAATTCATCCTTCCGCACGATTATCCCGATCTAGACACCAGTACGATGAGAATCATATTAATAGATGGTGGTCCACGCTTGCTTTCCGCCTTCTCCCCAATCTTCCGAAGAAGTAAAAAAATACCTCACTCATTTGGGAGTAGAAATATTATTGAACCAACAAGTAAAAAATTAGAATAATATGTTGGTACTGGATGACGGGAATTTTATAGAATCAGCCAACGTTTACTGGGTAGCAGGCGTAAAAGCAAACAGTCTAGCAGGCCTTCCTGCCGAATGCTATGGTCCAGGCAACCGTTTGAGAGTGAATGAACACAATCAGATACAAGACTTTAAAAATATATTTGCTATAGGTGACACCGCACTAATGATTTCAGAAGAGTATCCTCAAAGGACATCCGCAAGTTGTACAGCCTGCCATACAGCAAGCCATGAACTTAATAAAGAATCTGAGAAATATCGAAAAGGGCCAGCCGCTCATCCCTTTTAAATATTATAATAAAGGGTCTATGGCAACCATCGGGAGAAATAATGCAGTGGTAGAATTGCAAAAGATACGTTTCAGTGGATTTCCCGCATGGGCAGTATGGCTATTTATACACTTGATGAGCATAGTGGGGGTAAAAAACCGTTTATTTATTTTTATAGATTGGATGTGGAGTTATTTCACCTACGACCCATCCCTGCGACTTATCATCAAACCACAGCCTTCTAAAGAAGAGACAGAAAATAAAAGCAACGATAAATAAAGCTTCTTTATCGAGAAATCCCATAATTATAGAAACAATTTTCGAACTTGCCCGACTATCATTGAAACAAAGAGTATATCATGGTATCGGGCAAGGTTAACTCTTATTCTGGCAATTATAGCAACTATACTCCTTCATAGGACACGTCAACAATTGGCAAACGATTATAAACTAGCATTTTAAAGTAAAATAATAAAAGAATCTACATTTTCAGGGCGTTAAATTAATGTAAAAAACTGTTTCATTTCCCATCCCCCTTACCTCATTTTACTACTTTTGCGCACACTCAGCCTATAAATGTGCAAAAGTTATCATGGAACTAGAACAGAGTTTTATTGCTCTTATCGAGCAAAGTATAAAAACAAATTGGTATTTAAACGCTCTTACAGACTATAAAGGCATCACATTACAATACAGAGATGTGGCCCGTAAAATAGAGAAAATACATATCTTGCTGGAAAATGCCGGCATTGAGAAGGGAGATAAAATAGCCATCTGCGGGCGTAATAGCGCTCATTGGACAGTAACTTACCTTGCCGTCATCACCTATGGTGCCGTAGTAGTACCTATCCTACATGAATTCAAAGCCGATCAGGTACACAATATTGTAAACCACTCTGAAGCCCGCCTGTTGTTCGTAGGCGATCAGATATGGGAGAACTTGAATGAAGCAGCTATGCCTCATTTGGAAGGTATCATAGAATTGAAAGATTTCGGCGTACCCGTATCCCGTTCGGAAAAACTAGCTTATGCCCGCGACCATCTGAATGAGATATTCGGACACAAATTCCCTTGCAGATTCCGTCCCGATGATATTTCTTATGAAAAAGAAAAATCAGAAGACCTGGCCATCATTAATTACACTTCAGGTACTACCGGATATTCCAAAGGCGTAATGCTGCCTTATCGTAGCATACTCTCCAACGTGCTCTACTGTAAAGAAAAAATAGGTCTGAAAGCAGGTGACAGCGTCGTATCCATGTTACCTTTGGGACACGTATTCGGCATGACTTTCGATTTTCTTTACGGTTTCACAGCAGGCGCCCATCTATGGTTTCTTACCCGTATGCCATCACCCAAAATCATAGCCGAATCATTTGCGGAAATCCGCCCGCGCGTCATAGCTTGCGTGCCACTGATTGTGGAAAAAATATTCAAGAAAAATATTCTTCCCAAGGTAGACAACAAATTAGGTAAACTGCTATTACATGTTCCCATCATCAGCGATAAGATAAAAGAACTTATCAAGCAGAAGGCGATGGAAGTTTTCGGCGGAAATTTCATCGAAATCATCATCGGAGGGGCTCCTTTCAATGCCGAAGTGGAAGCCTTTCTAAAAATGATAGATTTCCCATACACCATTGCATACGGAATGACTGAATGTGGTCCCATCATTTGCCATAGTCATTGGACAGAACTGAAATTGGCATCTTGCGGAAAAGTTGCCGCACGTATGGAAGCCAAAGTACTGTCTCCTAACCCATCAGCCATTGCGGGTGAACTGGTATGCCGTGGAGCCAACCTGATGTTGGGCTATTATAAGAACGAGGAAGCGACACGGCAAGTCATTGATACTGAAGGATGGTTGCATACAGGCGATATGGCGACAATAGACGAAGACGGAAATGTTTTTATCAAAGGACGTTGCAAAAACCTGTTACTCACTTCTTCCGGACAAAACATTTATCCGGAAGAAATAGAGTCCAAGCTAAACAATATGCCATACGTGTCAGAGTCACTGATTATTCTGCAACAAGACAAACTGGTGGGCCTAATCTATCCGGATTCCGATGATGCTTTTGCTCACGGCTTGAGCCAATCAGACCTTGTACGGGTAATGGAAGAAAACCGCCTTGAACTGAACAAACAATTACCGGCATTTTCCCAAATAGCCCGCTTCAAGCTATATCCTGAGGAATTTGAAACGTCCTGCCACTTCTTCCATAGGCACTTCACACCCCAATTCTTTCTGTAATGAAGTAACCCCTTTATCCATGAATCCACAAGGATGGATATAACTGAAATAGCGCAAATCCGTATTTACATTCAGCGCCAATCCATGCATTGTCACAAAATGACTGCTTCTCACTCCTATTGCACAAATTTTCCGTTCCTGCGGAGTTCCCGCGGCCAGCCATACTCCGGTCGCTCCCTTCACTCGCCCGGCCTCAATGCCATAAGATGCGCAGACCCTGATCACCGCTTCTTCCAACACATAAATATATTCCTTCAACCCCAAATGATAATCCTCCAAATTCAAGATAGGATAACAAACCAATTGTCCGGGACCATGATAAGTAATATCCCCTCCTCGATCAATATGATAAAGAGTGGCACCAATCATCTTCAATTGCGCCTCCCCCAACAACATATTCGTCTCCTTTCCACTCTTGCCTAATGTATAGACATGCGAATGTTCTACAAAGATAATTCTATTTTCATACGTTTTTCCCACTTGTTTAGCTTCCACCACGGCATTAAACAACTCCGTCTGCCGCTCCCAAGCCTCAGAGTAGGGAACTAATCCCCAATTTTCAATTTTCATGATACCTCCCAGTTTTAAATGTAAAATAGGATAGGGTTCGCCCGATGCGTCTTTTGCATCCCTGCCAATAACCCGAAATCCAAAATGGCCATAAAAGCCGGACGCTTTCTTATTTTGTTCGTTTACATCGACATAACGTACATGGCAATGTTCCAAAGCATAACGTATCAATTGTTTTCCTATTCCCGTACCTATGGCACGCGGGTGAACAAAGAGCATTTCAAGCATAGTTCCATTAATGCCCATGAATCCTTCTATACCAGCATTGTCACGAATCATGTAAAGCGGCATACTATGAAGATAAACACTCCATACCAGTGGCTTTAACTTCTGAATATATGCTTCAGGTATGAAATGATGAGTAGCACGCACCGAAGCTTCCCATAAACAGGTCAATTCATCAAAGTCATCGGACGTAGGTTTAATTATTTGATACATATTACTTTTTTCTGCAAAGGTGGGATAATTATTGTATATTTGCAACCCCAATCAAAAGAAAGAATATGTTGTCGTACATCAATGATTTTCCAATGGAGTTCCGCGACTATATCGCAAGTGAAATTATCCCACAATACGCTGATTTTGACAAAGCACATCGTGTAGATCATGTATTGAAAGTTATAGCAGAAAGCCTCAAATTGTCTCAATATTATGACGTAAACCGCATGATGGTGTATGTTATTGCCTCCTACCATGATCTGGGACTCTGTGAGGGACGAGGAGTTCCATCATCTCATTTCAGGGAAAATACTATGGGCGGACAAGAAATTAAGGAAATGGTTCCCTGAAGAGCATATTTTGATTATGAAAGAGGCAGTAGAAGATCACCGTGCATCCAACAAGCATGTCCCTCGTAGCATTTATGGCAAAATTGTAGCGGAGGCCGACCGCATTATTGATCCGGACATCACCTTGAGACGGACGGTACAATATGGTCTTTCCAACTATCCCGAGCTAGACAAAGAAAAACAATACATACGTTTTCTGGCACATCTGAAAGAAAAGTATGCTGAAGGTGGTTATTTAAGATTATGGATACCTCAATCAGCCAATGCTGCACATCTGCAGGAGTTGAGGCAACTGATAGCCGATGAGGAAGAACTTCATAAAGTATTTGAAAAGATCTATTCACAGGAAACAGAAACGATACAGAATTTAGAAAATATCCCTATATTTGTCCGGAACAAAAAAAATAACAGTATATGAAAAAGCTGGTTCTATCCATTTCTATGTTTCTGATTGCCGCTACTACCTTTGCGCAGTCCGAAGTGGTAACAGATAGTATTCCGCCCATTTCATTGGATGGTTACAAGAATTTTAACGGATTTATGCTGGATATGGGTTCCATGATTATGGCCCCTCCCCCCTCTGATAGCCCCGCAACTTTATTATCAGCCTTACAACAATAATACAATTGCGAATTACAATGAAATATTCCGTCCCAATATGAATATCATTTATGACAGAGGGTCTTACAACCATGTATTTACCCCCATGTATCCGGGAATGGGAATCTATGGATTCGGAACAATGTCAATGCCTCCTACCTTACAAAGTGCAACCTTTAAATTGAAAAACGGATTACACATAACCACATACGGTGAATATGACGCTGACGGGAACAAAGTACGAAATCCAAGCGCATTGCCTTGGGAAAGAAATAATTTCAACGGAGCTTTCGAAATGAAATCAGAAAATGGGAACTTCGGAATACGAATAGAAGTACAAAGAGGGAGAAACAATCCTTTTTAAATTATAAACTAAAAGATGGAAAAATGAAAAGCAGCCATGCAAAACAAAATCTATGCACGGCTGCTTTTTTATTTATTTTTAATTCAATCACAACTTTCTCCAATTCAGGCTCAAGCTGTTCAACACTACACTGACAGAACTACATGCCATGGCAGCACTGGCAATCATCGGGTTAAGCAAAATACCATACAATGGGAACAGAATACCTGCCGCCACCGGAATGCCTATCAAATTATAGATAAACGCCCAAAAAAGATTCTGATGGATCAACCGTACAGTTTTATGGGAAAGTTTAAAAGCTTTGGGTAACAACAACAAATCCGAAGTCATTAACGTAACCATCGCTACATCCATGGCAATATCCGTACCTTTACCCATTGCAATACTTACATTGGCACGGGCCAACGCCTGCGAGTCATTAATGCCATCGCCTACCATAGCTACGACTCTTCCTTCAGCCTGTAACTCTTTAATAACATTCTCCTTATCGGCCGGCAAAGCATCCGAAATAAAACGATTCGCATCAATTTCTCCGGCCACATTCTGTGCAGTAAGATGACCGTCACCGGTCAACAATACAATATACTTTCCACTCTCCTTCAATTGTTTGACCGCTTGTCTGGAAGTATCTTTTATTTTATCACTAATAGCGATAACCGCCAGCAATGTATTTCCCTCGCCAAAATAAACCAGACTCTTGCCACTCTTCTCATAATCCTCCACCATCCCTTTCAACAAGTCGGAAATTCCCGCTCCAAAATCTTTCAGTAACCGATGGCTTCCTGCCCAAAAAAGTTTTATTTCCACGGGTCACCACAATCCCCCGTCCTGTCCGGCTCTCAAAAGAATCAATGATTGCCGGCTTCTCACCTTCCTTTTTCAAAGCCTCGACAATAGCCAAAGCCAACGGATGTTCCGATTTCAATTCAGCAGCATACAGAATTCCCTTATGCTCGTTCTGCCATCCGGCATCATGCAACCAGCCGGTCACCACAGGGCGCCCCTCAGTTACAGTACCCGTTTTATCAAGTACCACTGTATCCACTTTCCGCATCTGCTCCAAGGCTACCGCATCCTTTATCAAAATATGTGATTCGGCCCCTCTACCAATTCCTACCATCAATGCAGTGGGAGTAGCAAGTCCCAAAGCACACGGACAGGCAATAACCAAAACAGACACTGCTGAAAGCATAGCATAAGAAAGTCATCCGCTCCACCTGCCACTATCCAAATAAAGAAAGTAAAAACAGCCACAGCAAGAACAACAGGAACAAAAACCGCTGTCACTTTATCCACAATACGCTGGACCGGAGCTTTAGACCCCTGTGCTTCCTGCACCATGCGGATAATCTGTGCCAACACCGTATTTTTCCCCACCTTTTGAGCAGTCATAGTAAATGCACCGTTCTGATTGATAGTGCCGGCCAGCACCTTATCACCCTGCTTTTTCTCTACAGGAATAGGCTCACCGCTTATCATGCTCTCATCTATAAAGGTGTTTCCTCCGACAATGACTCCATCCACCGGAATTTGCTCACCGGGACGGACGCTCACCTTATCGCCAACCTGAAGTTCGGCTATCAAGATATCCTCTTCCCTGCCGTCTTTCACCACACGGGCCGTCCGAGGCTGTAATCCCATCAGTTTACGAATAGCTGTGGAAGTTTTTCCTTTTGCTTTCTCTTCCATCAGCTTGCCAACCAATACGAAAGCTATTATAACAGTGGCAGCTTCATAATATACATGAGGTTCCAATCCGCGGCTGTACCAAAATTCGGGATAGAACGTATTAAACAAACTGAACAAAAATGCGATGGAGGTGCTAAGTGCCACCAACGTATCCATATTACTGGTACGCTGAAGCGTCTGTTTCCAGGCATTCATATAGAAAGAACGCCCCGAATATAAAATAACAGGAAGTGAAAGCAACAGCATCCACCAGTTTACTCCCGGAACATTCATCAGAAACATCCCCAAAACAGCTACCGGTAAAGCAAAAATCCAAGCAACGATAGTCTTCCGCTTCAACAGTCCGTAATAAGATTGCTCCGCTTCCTCCTGCTCCTGCACAGAGTTATCCTCATCTATTATCAAATCAAAACCTATTTTCATCACAGCCTCTTTCAGTTGTTGCGGAGACACAATATCCGGATTATAAGTCACCGCCAAAGTAGCCGCCGCCAAATTGACCGATGCATTTTCCACGCCTTCTTGCTTCCTTACAATCTTCTCCACGTTGCCGGCACATGCCGCACAATGCATTCCCGTAACGGGATATAGTTTTTTTGTCATATCGCTCATATTCATTTCTTTACTTATTTATTATAACTTATCAACGGACAAATTTAGCAAAAAGTTCATGCAATCTTGTTGCAAACAGATAAATATATTTTCGCTTTTTAGATGGACATTTCACGAAGTTATTCTATATTTGTGGAGAAAGTTAGGATAAGTAATCCATGCAAATAAACAAAAAGTTATGAAAAAAAGAAATCTCGTATTGTCTGTTATGACAACTTGCCTTGTATCCTGCTTTTTATTATCGGGATGTAACGGACAAAAACAAATTGATAGTGAAACAGTGAAGACTGTAAAGGTGGAAGAACAAGCCCATTTACAAGATGACACAGTCTCTCCCGCCTGTAAGATTACTATTGATTATAGTTATTTAGCAGAATCTGATGCTGCGGATAGCATAGCACAACGCATCAACCGTACCATACAAGCCCACGTTTTGGGAAAAGAATATACCCGGATGAATCCGGAAGTTGCTGTAGATTCTTTTAAAAATACCTACATTAACAACTACCGCAAAGATGTGAACGAGTTCTATCAGGAAGATATAAAAAATGGAACTCCCAAAGACGAACTTCCCACATGGTACAATTATGAATACGGACTGACCACCTATTTCAGCGAAGGCAAAGAAGGTATTCTGAATTTCATTGCAGAAACTTTTGAATATACAGGCGGGGCACATCCCAACTCATGGAACAAATGGATGAACTTCGAAAAGAATACCGGCAAACTGCTTGCTTTGAAAGATGTATTTATGGCAGGATCGGAAAAACCGATAAGTGACATGCTGCTGGAAGAACTGATAACAGAAATGGCTACCCGTTTGGAAGACAGCTCCATTACCTCACTGGAAGGACTTCAGAATGCAGGCATCTTGAATTCTACCAATATGTATGTACCCGACAATTTCTTGTTAGAAAAGGAAAAAGTATCTTTCCTGTATAACAAATATGATATCGCTCCCTATGCTGTAGGAGTCATCACCCTTTCTTTACCCTACACATCGGTAGAAAAATATATGATACATTAAATAACGATTTTAAGTATAGAATGGAATTAATACTGAAATATTTCCCTAACCTCAGCGAACAGCAGAAAACACAGTTTGCCGCATTGTATGATTTATACACGGATTGGAATAGCAAAATCAATGTAATCTCACGCAAGGATATCACTAATCTGTACGAGCATCATGTATTGCACTCGCTAGGCATAGCCAAAGTGATAAACTTCACCCCTGATACCCAAATTATGGACTTGGGCACAGGGGGCGGTTTCCCGGGTATCCCTTTGGCCATCTTATTTCCTGAAGTCCAATTCCATCTGGTGGACAGTATCGGAAAGAAAGTGAAAGTAGCTACAGAAGTAGCCAATGCTATCGGACTGAAGAATGTCACTTTCCGTCATTGCCGCGCCGAAGAAGAAAAAAGGAAATTCGACTTCGTAGTAAGTCGTGCTGTCATGCCTTTGGGCGATTTAATAAAAATTATCCGTAAAAACATCAGACAAGAACAGCATAACGTCCTGCCCAACGGGCTGATTTGCCTGAAAGGCGGAGAGTTGGAACAAGAAACAATGCCCGTGAAGCACAAAACAATGCTTTATGATCTGAAAGATGAATTCACAGAAGATTTTTTTAAAACTAAGAAAGTGGTTTATGTAACCATCAACGGTTTATAACTATAGATAAAAGAAACAATGAAAATAAAGAAATTTGAATTCAATATGTTTCCGGTAAACTGCTATGTGTTATCGGACGAAACGAAGGAAGCCGTCATTATTGATGCCGGTTGCTTTTATGAAGAAGAAAAGCAAGCCTTAAAAAGATATATTGACAGCAATAGCCTGACAGTGAAACATTTGTTGAATACGCACCTCCATCTGGACCATATTTTCGGCAACCCATTCCTGTTGCAAGAATACGGGCTAAAAGCCGAAGCAAATCAAGCGGATGAATTTTGGCTGGAACAAGCCCCGGCACAATCACGTATGTTTGGCTTCCAATTGCCCGAAGCACCCGTGCCATTAGGAAAATATATCTTTGATGGAGATATCATTACTTTCGGCAATACCCAACTGGAAGCTATCCATGTACCGGGTCATTCGCCGGGAAGCATTGTTTTTTACTGCAAAGAAGCCCACTGTATCTTCAGCGGTGATGTATTGTTCCAAGGAAGTATAGGACGTGCAGACCTTACAGGAGGTAACTTCGACGAACTTCGCGAGCATATATGCAGTCGTTTGTTTGTACTCCCCCCCCGACACGGTAGTCTATCCTGGTCATGGAGACCCGACCACTGTGGGAGCAGAAAAAGCGAACAACCCTTTTTTCCGATAAGATAAAACTTAAAATTTAACTTATATACTACTACCATGAAAACAGATTTATTAGCAGACCGACATATCGGTATACAGGAAGAAGACCTTCCCGTTATGTTGGAAAAGATTGGCGTAAAGAGTCTTGATGAACTGATTAACAAAACAATTCCGTCCAAAATCCGTTTGAAAGAACCTCTGCCACTGGCTGCTCCCATGACGGAACGGGAGTTTGCAGAGCATATTACCGAACTAGCTTCACAAAACAAGATTTATACCTCTTATATAGGTATGGGTTGGTATGACAGTATTACTCCGGCGGTCATTCAACGCAATGTATTCGAGAATCCTGTGTGGTACACCTCGTACACTCCTTATCAAACCGAAGTTTCACAAGGACGTTTGGAAGCATTGATGAACTTCCAGACTGTCATATCCGACCTCACAGCCATGCCATTGGCAAACTGCTCATTGCTGGATGAATCTACCGCCGCTGCCGAAGCCGCCACCATGATGCATGGACTTCGCACCCGCGACCAACAAAAAAGCGGAGCCAATGTATTGTTTGTGGATGAAGAGATTTTCCCACAGAATCTGGCAGTCATCCAAACCCGCGCCCTTCCGCAAGGCATGAAGATCCAAGTAGGAAATTACAAGGAATTGGTATTTACTCCGGAAATTTTTGCCTGCATCCTGCAATACCCCAATGCCAGCGGTAGCGTGGAAGACTATCGTGAGTTTATGGAAAAGGCACATGCCGCCCATTGTAAAGTAGCCGTGGATGCTGACATCATGAGTTTGGCATTGTTAGTTCCTCCCGGCGAATGGGGAGCAGACATCGTATTCGGAAGTACCCAGCGCCTGGGTATCCCCTTGTTCTACGGAGGTCCGTCCGCAGCCTACTTCGCTACACGTGACGAATATAAACGCAATATGCCGGGACGTATCATCGGCTGGTCTAAAGACAAATATGGCAAACTGGCCTACCGTATGGCTTTACAGACCCGTGAGCAACATATTAAACGCGAAAAAGCAACTTCCAACATCTGCACCGCACAGGCATTACTGGCTACAATGGCCGGCTTCTATGCCGTTTATCATGGGCAGGAAGGTATCAAAAATATAGCAAAACGCATTCATAGCATTACCACCTGGTTGAACAAAGCCCTAACCCGCTTGGGATATGTACAGCATAATGAATTATTCTTTGACACCCTGCGTTTCAGTCTGCCCGACCATGTTTCGGCTCAGAAGCTGCGTACCATCGCATTGAGTAAAGAAGTAAACCTCCGTTACTATGATAATGGCGATGTAGGTTTCAGCATTGATGAAACCACCGACCTGAAAGATGTAAACCTGTTACTTTCCATCTTCTCCATTGCTGCCGAAGAAACCGTTCAAGAAGTAACAGACATTCCCGAAGCATCCTCACTGAATCGTGAGCTACGCCGCCGTACTTCCTTCCTCACCCATGAGGTATTCAACAAGTATCATACTGAAACCGAAATGATGCGTTATATCAAACGTTTGGAACGTAAAGATATCTCATTGGCACATTCCATGATTTCATTGGGTTCTTGTACCATGAAACTGAATGCCGCTTCGGAAATGCTCCCACTCAGCAACTTAGGCTGGATGGCTATACACCCGTTAGCACCTGAGGATCAAACAAAAGGCTATCAGACATTAATTAATAACTTAAGCGAGCAGTTGAAGGTTATTACCGGATTTGCAGGAGTCACTTTGCAACCTAATTCAGGTGCAGCAGGAGAGTATACAGGACTTCGCATCATCCGCGCTTATCTGGAAAGTATCGGACAGGGACACCGCAACAAGATATTAATTCCGGCATCAGCCCACGGTACGAATCCGGCTTCAGCCATTCAATGCGGATATACCACGGTGACTTGCGCCTGTGACGATAAAGGTAATGTAGACGTAGAAGATTTACGTGCAAAAGCAGAAGCCAACAAGGATGATCTGGCTGCATTAATGATTACCTATCCGTCCACTCATGGTATCTTTGAACCGGAAATTGCAGAAATTTGTAAAATTATTCATAAATGCGGAGCACAGGTTTACATGGATGGTGCAAATATGAATGCACAGGTAGGTCTGACCAATCCGGGTACCATCGGTGCTGATGTATGCCATTTGAATCTGCATAAGACTTTTGCCAGCCCTCACGGTGGTGGCGGTCCAGGTGTAGGTCCCGTTTGTGTAGCCGAACATCTGGTCCCGTTCCTTCCAGGACATCAAGTTTGGGGTAACAGTGCCAATCAGGTTTCTTCAGCTCCATACGGTAGCGCAGGAATCCTGCCTATTACTTACGGTTATATTTGCATGATGGGCGCCGAAGGTCTGACCAATGCCACCAAGACTGCCATTCTGAGCGCCAATTATCTGGCAGCCTGCTTCAAGGATACCTACGGCATTGTATATACCGGCGCTACGGGCTTTGTGGGCCATGAAATGATTTTAGATTGCCGCTATCTGCATGACGAAACCGGTATCAGCGAAAATGACATCGCCAAGCGTCTGATGGACTATGGCTATCATGCGCCCACCCTTTCTTTCCCGGTTCATGGAACATTGATGATTGAACCGACTGAAAGTGAAAGTTTATGGGAACTGGATAATTTCGTCACTGTGATGCAAACCATCTGGCAGGAAATTCAAGAAGTGAAGAATGGCAGTGCCGATAAAGAAGATAATGTATTGGTCAACGCCCCGCATCCTGAATATGAAGTGGTGGCCAATGAATGGAATCACAGCTACAGCCGCGAGAAAGCCGCTTATCCTATCGAATCGGTACGTGATAACAAATTCTGGATCAATGTAGCCCGGGTAGATAATACATTAGGTGACCGCAAACTGTTGCCTA
>VOFH01001247.1_pt1 | contig 70984 bp, 83 predicted proteins | sample 5384091 | NCBI WGS metagenome assembly VOFH01 (sample SAMN12384727, study PRJNA508395) | human gut metagenome | isolation source: healthy gut G | host: Homo sapiens | reverse complement strand
AGGAATAATGATAGAGACACCGGCGGCTGCAATGATTAGCGATGAGCTTGCAAAAAGGTTGATTTCTTTAGTATTGGAACTAATGATTTGACACAGTACACATTGGCTGTTGACAGGCAGAATCCTAAGCTGGATACATTTTTTGATGCACATCACCCAGCAGTGCTAAAGATGATTAAAATGGTTGTCGATAATGCACATAGAGCCGGGATATGGGCAGGAATATGTGGAGAGCTTGGAGCTGATACAAGCCTTACACAGAAGTTTCTTGAAATGGGTGTTGATGAATTGTCGGTTTCGCCGGGGAGAATTCTTCCAATCAGAAAGATTATCCGTGACACTGATGTATCTGAATTATAATTGGTATATTGGAAAAGGTGATTGTTATGCTTGCAGAGAAAAGACACGAATATATACTTCAGGAGTTGAAACGCAAGGGAAGTATAACTGTCAATGAGATTAAAGAAGAACTTGGAATTTCAGAATCTACAATTAGAAGAGATTTGAATTTGCTTGATGAAGAAGGCAAGCTTGTCAAGGTATTTGGAGGTGCAGTATCAGCAGGTTTTGAAGTTTCAGGCAGTGAACCAAGCGTTACGCAGAAGCGTGAAATAAATATTAATGGCAAGAAGCTTATTGCAAAATATGCGGCAGGACTTATAGAACCTGATGATTTTGTATATATGGATGCAGGCACTACAACAGGTTGTATGATTGATTATATAACAGAAAAGCGGGCGGTATATGTGACTAATGCTGTTACACACGCAAGAAATCTTGCGGCGTTAGGTTTCAGGGTTATACTTATAGGTGGTGAGCTTAAGGGTTCAACAGAAGCAGTAGTAGGTGCTAATGCTATTGAAATGTTAAGAAATTATAATTTCAACAAAGGATTTTTTGGTACAAATGGCATAAGTATTAAATGTGGATTTACGACGCCTGATATTAATGAGGCAGAAGTTAAGAAAATGGCGATGTGCCATTGCAATCACAAAATAATTCTTGCAGACAGCACCAAATTCGATAATGTAAGTTCAGTGACATTTGCAAGGATTGATACAGCTAAGATAATAACTGATGAAGAAGTGCCTGCTGGTTATAGGGATTATAATATTTATAAGGTGAATGGATGATGTTATAATTAAAAAATGAACAATATTAAAAGGGACTTTTTAAGTCCCTTTTTTAGTAAGTTATTTCTGTCTGTTGCTAAGCTGTTCAGATATAGCCTGTTTAATGGCATTGAAAGACTCTTTGCTTATATCGTGTTCGATACGGCACGCATCCTCCTCGGCAGTCTGCTTATTGACACCAAGCTGTATTAACCAAGAAGAAAGTATCTGATGTCTTTCATAAATCATCTCGGCAATTTCCCTGCCAGAGTCTGTAAGGTATATATAACCTTCTTTAGTTACGCGTATATGTTCTGATTCACGAAGATTCTTCATAGCAATGCTGACGCTTGACTTCTTATAGCCCATTTCGTTGGCAATATCAATTGAACGCACAACAGGCAGTTTCTTGCTAAGCATAAGTATTGTTTCTAAATAATCTTCAGCTGATTCGTGGATGACCATAATTATTCCCCCTGACTAACATTTATGTGAATTAATAAATAATTGTAGATTATAAAGCAATTAATAAATAATTAATGTAAATATAATACTAATAAGTATAATAAGTATAACATAAACCTGGCAAATAATCAAGATATGCGTAAAATGTACGCAGAAAAGAGGATTATTATGAATATTAATATAGATAAATTACACTGCCTTATAGATTTACACGTTCACCTTGATGGTTCAGTCAGTATTCCAATGGCTAAGAGGCTGGCTCTTATTAATGGTATTGAACTTAATGAAAGTGAAGAAGACCTGAAAGAAAGATTACAGGTGTCCAAAGACTGCAGGGATTTGAATGAATATCTGGAAAAATTTGAATTTCAACTGACACTTTTGCAGAAAGCTGAAGCTATTACTGAATGTGTGAGAATGTTAATAGCTGGGCAGGATAGTCAGGGGATAATGTACAGTGAGATAAGATTTGCACCACAGCTTCATATGCAGAAGGGGTTGACACAGGAAGAGGTTGTGCAGGCGGCAATAAAAGGACTCGGTAATTCAGATTATCACAAGCTTATATTATGCTGCATGAGGGGAAGTGATAATGAGGAGCTTAATAAAGAAACGATAAGGATTGCCCATACATATCTTGGACGTGGAGTTGTGGCACTAGATCTTGCCGGTGCAGAAAAATTATATCCAACAAAGCAGTTTGTTGGAATATTTAAAGAAGCTTTGGCATATAATATTCCGTTTACAATACACGCAGGTGAAGCAGATGGAGAAGAAAGCATAAAGACGGCAATATATATGGGAGCTGAAAGAATAGGACACGGAATAAGGGGCAGCCTGGTCAGAGGATATGATTAAGGAGCTGGCAGATAAGAATATTCCGTTAGAATTGTGTCCTACAAGTAACCTTAATACGAAAGTTGTTGATAATATTGCTGATTATCCAATTATGAAACTTATTAATAATGGTGTTAAAGTTACCATAAATACGGACAATATGATGGTTTCAGGCACAAGTATTAAAAATGAGCTTAAATTACTTGTGCAAACATTTCCTATAAATGGTATAATATTAAAGAATTTGCTTATTAATTCAGCAGAAGCTGCATTTGCCAAGGATAGCATTAAAGAACAGCTTAAAAGAAAGATATATGAAGAATTGGATGGGGTTACTTATGAATGAAGTTAATGAGTTATTTACAAAGGAGAATGTTGAACAGATAGTTGTTCCACAGGTTGTAAAAGATGATTTACTAAGCATTATAGAGGAAAAGCTAAAAAGAGCAGGATTTTACTACAGAATTGCATACAGGGTCAAGGCAGTTGATTCTATGGTGAATAAGCTTATATTTAAAGATTACAGACGTCCGGGTACGGAGAATGAAGATAAGAAAATGCAGGATCTTGTAGGAATAAGAATAATCCTATATTTTGTTGATGATGTAGATATATGCAGAAAGCTTTTAGATACATTATTTATATCTCCAGGAATGTGGGAGACTACGGAGAATAATGAATATGAATTCAAGGCTATGAAGGTCAATGGAATATTCAAGCTTCCAGCATATCTTAGCAAGACAATTGTCAATCCATATCTGTCAGATTATGTTGACGATACATTTGAGGTTCAGGTAAGGACGAACTCATTTGAGGGCTGGCACGAGATTGAGCACGATATGAGATATAAAGGCTCGGCGTTTGGAATAGGTAACGAAGCACTGGCAAGAAAGATGAACAGTATTCTTGCTACATTTGAACTGTGTGATGATTCGATAGCAGGGCTGCTTGAAGATTTAGGACACCAGCATTACAAAGACAAGAAATGGAATGATATGTTAAGGTGTCACTACAGGTTAAAGTTTGAGAATGAACCACTGCATCCATACATAGAGGAGCTGTTTGACTCAGACACAGAGCTTGCAAAGATATTTTATAAGGCACCAAGACAAGGGGCTATTGAACAGTTATGGCTTGATACTTCAGAGAATGGAATAGAGCTTACACTTAATAATATAGTAAAGATTGTCAATCAGATAGGCCCTGATGATGAAAGGCTTAACGAGGCATTTAGAAAGATAGAGCAGGAGCATAAGAATAAACAGGAATTCGAGGCTGGCGGTAAAAAGACGCCGCTTTGAGCCGTTTAAACCGCTTGGCAATTATAAGGTATTCCAGTCACATTCCTGCATTGATCTTACTAATCTTTCTATGGAGGACGCATTTAAAAAGGCAGTTAATTACATATATTCGTGGGTACATTCAAGATTTAATGAAGTATTTGATGATATGCCGGGCAGTGTGGATACATATGATAATGAAAGACCGGGGTATAAGGTATCGCTTGAATATGATAATGAGAATTTATATTTCAAAGGAGATTACAACGCACCTTGATTCTAAGGTCGCTAACAGACTGTGGATATCGGTTGCTACTATTAAGAAAAAGATGGTGACAGGCTTTTATTTGACGTAAGTAATGAATATGCTGAGCCAGCAGATAAGTACAGAGATAATGAAAATGTATTGTTCAGCCGTCCTAACTTCTATGGAGAGATAGCAGATAATATTGGAATCTGTGATGTGGAGAGGTTAAGACAGAATGTAAGGGGTATTGATAATGAAGAAGAATACAATACATTAAAGGATCTTATTAAAGATGATAATAGGCAGTTCCCTGTAGTTGTATTTGTGGCATCAGATGATTATTGGATAGAAAAGTTTGATGTGGACTATTTTGCATATCTTGTGGGGTATTATGCACATATTAAGAGGATTACAACAGATGAACTTTCTGAGCAATTTGCTAAAGATTATGATTTGGACGAAGACGAGTTTAGGGATTCAATCACTGTATTTTATCCAGGCAGAGAACCTAACACAAGTTATAAGTCGCATATCTTAAATACTACATTTGAGGTTATAAAGATAGAGAAAAGAAAATACTGGAATGAGAATGGGTGTAGGGCGTTCAGGCGACAACTTGTTTCAGATATAAGAGAGAATAATGTCATTATGTAGATAACAGAGGGGTAGAAAGTTATGAGTAGAGGGAATAATAAAAGCAGTATTGCCGCAGAAGGAACACAATGGTATGGAAATATTGTATCAAGCACGCTTCAGGCATATTACGAGGTGTACTATGTCAATCTTTCAGATAATACCTGCAAAAAGAATATATCCGTGGTATATCGAGGATAATGAGTTTATAGATTATACTAACGAGGTCAACCGCAGAATATCAGGTAATATCATATGTAATAATTCGGAGGAAGATGTGTCAACGCTTCTTGCAGTTGATAATCTTAAATGTGAATTAAAACATAAAGATAAGACAGAGTACAGATACAAAAGACAGGTAACCAATGGAGTATTCAGGTGGTGTCTTGTAAGTGTTGTCGTTGAGAAGCGAAAAAATGGTGAGCCTGTAAGTGTTATTCTTATGATAAGGGACATAGAAGATGTTATAAAGAAAGAGATTGAACAACAGCTTTTATAGAAGAAGCACTTGCACAGGCTGAAAGTGCTAGCAGGGCAAAGGGAAAGTTCCTTTCTGATATGTCGCACGAAATCAGGACACCTATGAATGTGATTCTTGGATATGCCTCAATTGCACAGAATAATATGGATAATCGGGATCAGGATAAGGTTAAGGATTGCCTTGAAAAGATTAAAGAAGCTGGAAATCATCTGATTGGTATTATTAATGATGTGCTTGAGGTGTCAAGGATAGAGCAGGGAAAGATTAATATAGAAAATGAAGAAAGCGACATTTATGAGCTTATGACAGATTTCTATAATCTTGTAGAAATTCAGGCGGCAGTAAAGAAACAAAAGATGACAATTGATCTAGAGGGTATAACTGATAAATATGTGTATATGGATTGGACGAGAATAAGCCAGGTGCTTATTAATCTTATTAACAATGCAATCAAATATACGCCGGTTGGCGGACATATAGATGTTATTGTGAAAGAAGACTGCAATAATAATATAGGGGATAATATACATAATTATATTATTATAGTGAAGGATAATGGCAGGGAATAGATGAAAAGGATATGCCATCATTATTTGATTTGTATACAAGGGGAGCATACGATAATGATATATCAGTAGAGGAACAGGGCTTGGACTGTCTATATCCAAGCAGATAATTGAACTTATGAATGGAACAATAGATGTTGACAGTAAGTTAGGCGAAGGTACAACATTTACAGTAAAGTTACCGCTTCAATATGTTGTCAGGACACAGGCCGATAAAAATATAACTGACAACGGGACAGATAATAATATAATAGAGAATGATCAGAGCCTGTCAGATATAAAGGTAATGGTTGTTGATGATAATCAGTATAACAGGGAAATTGCCTGCGAGCTTTTACGGGAAAATGGTGCTCATATAATTGAGTGTGCCAGTGGAAGTGAAGCTGTAGATTATATAAAATATAAAAAAGGTATTGTGGATATTATTCTTATGGACGTGTGTATGCCAGATATGGATGGTTTTGAGGCTACACGTTTAATAAGACAGTTAGAAAAAAGACAGATGGCAGGATATTCCGATTGTAGCAATGACAGCTAATGCATTTGATGAGGACAGGAAGAAGGCACTGGAGCACGGAATGAATGGACATATAGCCAAACCATTCGATATAGATACATTTGCAGAAACAGTATTAGAATATGTAAAATATTAAGTTGACATAAGTGCATAAGTAGGGTACGATTTAGTGTATTAAAGTAATAAAATATTCACGTATTAGAGAAGTGAATTGCAAGAACAGAATGGAGATTAATATGAGGAACTGTACCAACACGCAATTATTAAGGAAAATGCTTATTGTACTTTTATTATGCTCTTTTTATAGCAGGTACATTTACTGCCTGTTCAGATAAGAAGCAGTCAGACGGCAAGACAACATTTACAGTGGGTTTTGATGCGGAATTTCCACCTTATGGTTACAAAGATGAGAGTGGAGAATATGTTGGATTTGACTTATCTTTAGCAGAAGAAGTATGCAGACGTAATGGCTGGGAACTTGTCAAACAGCCAATCGACTGGGATTCTAAAGATATGGAACTTTCATCTGGAAGCATAGATTGTATATGGAATGGATTTACTATGGACGGAAGGGAGTCCGATTATACATGGACAACTCCATATATTGATAATTCACAGGTTGTAATAGTAAAGTCAGATTCAAGCATTAATTCATTATCAGACTTAGCAGGAAAAGTTGTTGTTGTGCAGTCAGACTCATCTGCACTTGCAGCATTTACCGGTGAAGATGCAGAACCGGAAAATGTTGCACTTGCTAAAAGTTTTGCTTCATTACAGCAGGTTGGTGATTATAATGGTGCATTTATGAATCTTGAGGCTGGTTCAGTTGATGCGATATGTATGGATATGGGTGTTGCCAATTATGAACTTAATGCAAGAGGCGGCAGATTCAGAATGTTGTCACAGCATGTATCTAATGAACAGTATGGAATAGGCTTTAAACTTGGCAATACAGAATTAAGAGATAAAGTACAATCAACACTTCTTGATATGCTTGATGATGGAACATTTCTTTCGATAGCTGAAGAATGGGGACTTGAGGAAAGCATATGCTTAAGTGCTGATAATGTTGTAAATGATAGTGATTTAGCTGTTGATAAAGGTAATTTCTTTGTTGAACTTGGAAGCGTTGTATCCAAGCTTGCAGAAGGTATGCTTGCATCACTTGCAATATTTGTACTTACACTTGTATTCTCACTTCCACTAGGACTTTTACTTATGTTTGTAAGATTGTCAAAGGTAAATGTAATAAGATGGATTGCAAAGATATACATATCAATAATGAGAGGAACACCCCTTATGTTACAGCTTTTAGTTGTGTTCTTTGGTCCATATTATGTATTTGGAATTTCGCTTTCTTACAGTTATAGATTTTATGCGGTAATTATAGGATTTGCACTTAATTATGCGGCATATTTTGCAGAGATATTCAGATCGGGAATTCAGGCGATACCAGCAGGACAGAGTGAAGCTGCAACAGTTCTTGGTTACACAAGGGCACAGACATTTGTAAGAATTATACTTCCACAGATGACAAGAATTGTGCTTCCACCAGTTACTAATGAAGTAATAACTCTTGTAAAAGATACATCTTTAGCATTTGCACTTGCGTATACAGAAATGTTCACGCTCGCTAAGCAGATTGCGGCGGCAAGTGCAAGCATAATGCCATTATTTATTGCAGGAGCATTTTATTATATATTCAACTTTATAGTTGCCTGGATAATGGAATATATAGAAAAGAAAATGCGTTATTAAACAGATGGAGGCAGTATGAGCAGTACAAGTTTACTTGAAATGAAACATAAAAAAGACATTTGGAAGTCTAGAAGTGTTAAAGGATATATCAATAGAAGTTAATGAGGGAGAGGTTGTTGCAATAATCGGACCATCAGGTTCTGGTAAATCAACATTTTTAAGATGTGCAACTCTCCTAGAGAATATGGATGAGGGAACATTGTCATATTGTGGTGAGAGTGCAACGCTTAATGAGTCAGGTGCAGCACAGTATGTAGACAAGAAGAAGTTACACAGCATAAGAAATGATTTTGGACTTGTATTCCAGAATTTCAACCTTTTCCCACATTTTTCAGTGCTTAAAAATGTAATTGATGCACCAATTAATGTGCAGAAACGTGATAAAGCTGAGGTGACTGCCGAGGCACGCGAGCTTTTAAAGAAGGTTGGACTTGAGAATAAAGAAGACAGCTACCCAGGCCAGTTATCAGGCGGACAACAGCAGAGAGTTGCTATTGCGAGGGCACTTGCTATGAATCCAAAGATGCTGTTCTTTGATGAGCCAACATCTGCACTTGACCCAGAGATAACAGCAGGAATTCTTAAGCTTTTAAGAGAACTTGCCAATGAAAAGATGACAATGGTTATAGTTACACACGAGATAGATTTTGCCAGAAATGTAGCTGACAGAGTTATATTTATGGATGGTGGCGTAATAGTCGAAGAGGGTAAGCCGCAAGACGTTATAGATAACCCTAAGAGTGAAAGAACTAAAGCCTTCCTTCAGAAAATGGCATAAAAGGAATAGCATAATATGGAGATTAAGGTATGACATTAAACCAGTTAAAATATGCGATAATTGTTGCAGAGTCAGAGTCTTTTAATGAAGCAGCCAAGAAGCTTTTTATATCACAGCCAAGTCTTTCAACTTCAATACATTCCTTAGAGGAGGAGATTGGAGTACAAATATTCAGACGTTCACAGAATGGTATTGCAGTAACACCTGAGGGCAAGGAATTTATCGGTTATGCAAGACAGGTTATGGAGCAGTATGAGCTTTTAGATGCAAGATACATTACTAAATCAGAAGTCAAGAAAAGATTCAGTGTGTCAATGCAGCATTATTCTTTTGCGGTTAATGCTTTTGTGCATATGGTTAAGCAGTATGGTATGGACGAATATGAGTTTGCTGTACACGAAACCAAGACACATGAGGTTATAGAAGATGTGAAGAATGGCAAAAGTGAAATTGGCATACTGTACATTAACAGCTTTAATAAAAATGTGCTTGAGAAAATCTTCAATGATAATTATCTTGAGTTCCATAAATTGTTAGAATGTGAAATATATGTATATATGTACAAGGGACACCCGCTTGCTGGTAAAAAGCTTATTAAGCTTGAGGAGTTAAAAGATTATCCGTATCTTTCATTTGACCAGGGGATTATAATTCATTTTATTATGCAGAAGAAGTATTAAGCACATATGAATATAAGCAGCTTATTAAGGCTAATGACAGGGCAACTATGCTTAATCTTATGGTTGGACTTAATGGATATACGCTGTGTTCAGGAATTATATGTGAGGAGCTTAATGGTGATGAATATTGTGCAGTAAAGCTTGATGCTAAGGAAGTTATGGATATTGGTTATATTTCAAGAAAGGGAATTGCGTTAAGTACGATAGGGCAGCAGTATCTTGAAGAAATATCCAAGTATAAAGCGTTGTAAATATAGGGCTTCGTGAATGTAAGAACTGGTAATTATAAAGTTTATATAAGCTTTGTAATAGTTTGATTGACAGATGATATGTATATTTTATATAATAAAATATGAGAACGTATGGTTGGAAAGTGAGCGGGTTTTATATGAGAAAGATGAGTGAAGAACCTGTATGTACAGGTTTTACAGATATACATAATCATATTTTATTTGGAGTTGATGATGGTTCGCCGGATATAAAGACAAGTATGGAAATGTTGCAAATGGCGTATGAAGATGGTATAAGAGATGTCATATTGACACCACATTTTCATCCTAAGAGGGGTATGGCACATTACAGCAAGATAGTAGAGCATTATGAGATACTTGCTGACGAGGCGGCTAAGACATTTCCTGATATGGGAGTGTATCTTGGCAGGGAAGTGTATTTCAGGTCAGAGATATTAGACGATTTGGATAAGCTTGATGAAAAGACAATGTGCGGAACTGACACAATTCTTATAGAGTTCTCCTCAGGAGTTGAGCAGGACAAGGTAAGAGGAGCTGTACTTGATGTTATAATGGCTGGCTATCACCCAATTGTGGCACACGTTGAAAGATATGTGTGTACGGTTAAGGATTGGGACTATATATATGAGTTAAAGAGAATGGGTGCTGACATACAGATTAACGCAGACTCAGTTACCGGCGATAATGGCTGGGCAGTACAGAGATGTACTAAGGCACTTCTTAAAGACCATATTGTAGATTATATTGCATCTGATGCACACGATTTGAAGTTAAGAACACCTCAGTTATCAAAGTGCTATAAGTATGTTGTGAAAAAAATATGGCGTGGAATATGCTGACAAGATAATGAAGGCAGATGTAACGAAGAAATTCGGTTGATATATATGATATATATTAATAAGTTATATAAAGATAATAAGATAGAAGTCTGGAATACGGCAATGTTATTAAATTAATGACACTGGCTGTGGTACAGGCTTCTTTTTAATTTAATTATTATGGATATATGGAAGGATAATACGGGGCATAATAAAAATTATAAGAATTTAAAAATTAGTGGTTGACAGATTACTAATCAGAGGATATAATGCAATCATAAACCACATTAAACATATAGGTTTATAGGAAAACAATAATAAAACATTTTCAGGAGGATTAATAATATGAGTAATTATGTAGAGAGTGCAGCAGAATTAGTAGGAAAGACACCATTACTTAAGCTTAATGGATATTCTAAGAAGGCAGGGGTTACAGAGGCTAACATATTTGGTAAGCTTGAATATCTCAACCCAGCAGGTTCTGTAAAGGACAGAATTGCATTAGCAATGATTAAGGATGCAGAAGATAAGGGATTATTAAAGCCTGGTGCAACAATCATCGAGCCAACAAGTGGTAATACAGGTATTGGTATTGCCTCAGTTGCAGCAGCTAAGGGCTATAGAGCAATTCTTACACTTCCAGATACAATGTCAGTAGAAAGAAGGAATCTTTTAAAGGCTTATGGTGCTGAACTTGTTCTTACAGAAGGTGCTAAGGGTATGAAGGGTGCTATTGCAAAGGCAGAAGAACTTAACAAGGAAATCGAAGGCTCTATCATCTTAGGACAGTTTGATAATCCGGCTAACCCAGCAGCTCACAAGGCTACAACAGGTCCAGAAATCTGGGAACAGCTTGATGGTAAGGTAGATATATTCGTAGCTGGTGTTGGTACAGGCGGAACAGTTACAGGTGTTGGTGAATACCTTAAGTCACAGAATCCAGATGTTAAGATTGTAGCAGTTGAGCCAGCAACAAGTCCGGTTCTTTCAAAGGGAACAGCAGGTGCTCATAAGATTCAGGGTATCGGTGCAGGTTTTGTTCCTACAGTTCTTGATACAAAGATATATGACGAAATAATTGCAATTGATAATGATGATGCATTTGCAGAAGGCAGAGCATTCGCAGTAAGTGAAGGTGTACTTGTTGGTATGTCTTCAGGTGCAGCTTTAAAGGCAGCTACAATTCTTGCACAAAGACCAGAGAACAAGGGTAAGAATATCGTTGCATTACTCCCAGACTCAGGTGATAGATATTTATCAACAGCATTATTTGCTAATAACTAATCGCTTGTTGTGTGATGTGAATAACAGGACTAGTGGCTGGTATTCACATCATCATAATAATATACATTTCTCCTTATAAATTTTAATACCGGTGTCAGTTAATAGCTGGCACCGGTATTTTATTGTGTGTTTATTATGTAATATATGTTACAATATATAACAAATGTTACAGCAGATAACAGCAATTAATAATCATCAGTCAGTCAAACTGTAAGCGTATGAACTGATTATGAATACAGGCGGCGGGATTTGTATGAAGAACAATATATTTAACATAATTCAGATTGGGGATAAGAGCAACCGCATAAGCAGGGCTTTTGATATATTTATAACGATAACAATATTTTCTAATATTATAGTGACATTTTGCAGACCTTTGATGAGCTTGCATTTATGGGTGGATTTTTAAATGGGTTGAGTATATAACTTTATTTATATTCTGCGTGGAATATATTCTTAGGATATGGACGCGGATCTGCTTTATCCTGAATGTAAAGGAGTAACTGCAAGGTTTAAGTTGGAAGAATTATGGCGATATGCATAGCCTATCTTGGAGTTGGTGCGGTGGCTATACCAACAGGTATTATTAGTGCAGGTTTTGTTGAATAGTATCAGAGAAAAAGCAGCATTTCTGATATTAAAAATGCAGATATAAAAGAGATAGCAGAGATAAAGATTGATAAGACACAGGCAGGAAAGACAGTAGAGGAGATTGAAGAAACAGATTTTGTGTCAATATATCTTATATTTAGAGATGATTTATCGATTCTTCCACAGAAGGATACTATGCTTAAGCTGAATGATATAATTATAATTCGCGATGGGAATTAGGAATATTTTCTAAACATATTGTTATGCGTGCCGATATATAAAATATGGATATCCACGGAGGGAATTATATATCCTGGTGCGATTGCACGGAAAGGAAGATAAAGTGAATATTTCTACACAATCTACTACTCTTCTTGATATGTTAAATAGTAGTAGTTCAACAGGCAAGTCAAAGAGTGCCGCAGATTCTTATATTGATGTTCTTATCCAGAATAACAACTTAAGATATCAGCAGAAGATGAAAGAAGTTCTTGGATATGATACATCAAGTTCTTCTAAGGATGCACAGTATGAGAAGGTTGCATCTTCAGCATCTAATCTTAACAGTGTAATAAGTTCATTATCTAACGAATCGCTCTGGAATGAAGATTCAAGTGATTATTCTAAAGATAAGGTATATGATACTGTTAATAATTTTGTAAGTGCTTATAATACACTTATTACTAACATTAATACAGTTGGAAGCACAATTGAGAATACTTACAAGACTAAGCTTGATAAGCTTGTAACAGACAATAAGGAGGCACTTGCGGCAGTAGGTATTACTGTTGATGATAATGGCAAGCTTTCAGTTGACACTGATAAGTTAAAGAGTGCAGATATGTCTGAATTAAAGAAGATGTTAGGAAGTGAGTCTGAATTAATGAAGGGAATTAAAGAACAATCAGGTTCAGTTAATAATATTGTATCAGAAGCATTAAGCATACAGAAAAGCCTGTCAGGTCTTTATAATTCTTCATCTTCAAGTGTTGATGTGTCAGATTTATTATATGGAACATCTTACGATTCGAAGGGGTAATATAAAGTTAATATTTTTGAGGTGAGTGTTGGAAATAGAGCAGCATAATCTCAGAATATGAATTAATTGAAATTAGAATACTATTCTTAATAAAGCAGGACTGCTATGTATATGTCACCTTACTGTTAAGTAGGGGGCATATATATGGCAGTCCTGCTGTTTTATGGTAAGCACTTACGTTTTATGACTATTGGTTTTATATTAATTATGTATTAATTATATAAATTTATGTCTGATTTAGTCAATTAATAGTATTACTATAACATTAATCAGCCACAGATGTATCATCTTTAGCTACAAAATATTTCTTATAAGCTACTATGAATAATACTATAGATAAAGCTGTTGCAATATAGTCAGTTATAGGCTGTGTCATAGCAAGGTTAACAGGCGTGTTGTTCACAATGCTTGTTGTAATCAGTATCGGAAAATAGATTATTCCCTGACGGCTTACTGAAAGTATAAGTGATGGTATCGCAGCACCCATTGACTGTATTGCATTGATGAATACGAATAGTATTCCAAGCACAGGCCAGACATTATGTATATTCTTGAAAATGCAAATGCATATCCAAATGCTTCCTCATCATCAAGAAATGCTTTTGCAAGAGGAGCTGCACCAAGATAACATATGAGTGTCATTATAATACTTAAGCATATTGCAAAACATAAAGAGAATTTTAAAACTGAGCGGTAACGCTTGCTATTTCCAGCACCGAAACAGTAGCCGAGCAGAGGCTGGATACCAGTTCCAACACCAATAAGAAGCATAACTGCAATCATATTAACTTTCATAGCAACACCAAGACCGGCAAGTTGTAAATCACCATGTTTTGCCATAAATGAATTGATCATAATATTGGAGAAGCTCATAAGTATGCTGTTAAGTGAAGCTGGAATTCCGATTGAAAGCACACCGAGAGTAATTATCCTTTTAGCGGAATAATCTTTAGGTTTAATCGATAATATCGACCGCTTCGAAGTAAGGTGGATAATATAAAATACTGTTGAGAAAATGTTACCAAGAACTGTGGCAACAGCTGCACCTGCAACATACCATTTAAAACCAATAATCATAACAGGGTCAAGCACAATGTTAATCATATTACCGATAATCATTCCGGTCATAGCGACTGTAGCGTGACCTTCAGAGCGAATGATATTACTAAAGGAATTGCTTACAATAAGAAATGGTATTCCAATGGCAACGATTGAAAGATATTGTGAAGCGTATCCTATTGTAGCATCACTTGCACCGATAAGACGGCATACGGGAACTGAAAATATTGTCATAATTATCATAGCTATAACGCCAATTGCTGCACCTGTCCAAAAACAGAATGCTGAAATATGTTTGGCCATATCACGTTTTCCTTCGCCAAGCATTCGGCTTATCATAGAAGTACCACCAATTCCAAATAACATACCGACAGCCATGAATATAATAAATGCTGGTGTAGCAATGGAAACAGCGGCAACCATAAGTGGGTCTTTAGTCTGACCAATAAAAAATGTATCCGCAAGATTGTATACAAGAACCATAAGCATACTTATTATAGATGGAATTACGTTAGTAAGTACGGCTTTAGGTACTGGAGCATCGCGGAAAATCTGTTGTGTTTTATCTTGCATAAGTAGGGTCCTTTCTTTACATAATATTTTTAAAAGGGGGATAAATAACAATGTTATAGACATGGACGATTGGGGTGGGCTGATATAAGCAACGAAGACCCGTTTGCACTGAGTGTCGCTCGCAGCGGTACTAAGCTGCCAGTTGGCACTGCCAGCTAAGGACCGGCGGCTCCCCATCGTCTTCTTATGCTTATATCAGCCCACACCAATCTGACAGTGGCACTTGGTTGCGATGGGGTAACCTTGGTGATATCATTAAAGGTAGCGGTGCGGTATTGTGAGATATGCACAGTTGTGGCGATGAGCTTTGTGGGTGGTGCTATATCGACCTTTATTATTTATAAAATGGTATTTATCGACCTTTTTGGTGGGTGATTTTTGGGTTAAATCGGTCTGGAGGACTGATTTAATTGGGGGTTTTTAATAGATTTGATATAACTTATGTAACTTTATTATGATATACTTAAATATAGTTGTAGTCAAGAGCAGCGTTGTGAGTGGAGAGGAAAGATACGGGGGATATGTTAGGAAAGGGATTGGGACTATGGAATTAGAAGTTGATGAAATGTTAGTGGAGCTTAGGCAAAATGCGGAGTACACAGATAATTACGATATAGCTAGTGACAACCATTTAGTATAGATAGGTATGTCTAAAATCGAAAGCAGTAACAGAAACTACTGTCGAAAATATATAGTGAAAATAACAGATATGTGCTATCATTTAAACATATAAAACTGACACAAATTTATAGAACACCAGTTGTGTGAGGGCTTAATATTGCAAGCTGGGTACTTTTTGAAACCGCCGGCACTTAGCGGCTGTATTTTTAGCCGCTTATGTGTCCGTTACGGTTTCAAGTAGCGAAAGCGTACCCAGCTGCAATATTAAGCCCTCACACAATGTCCGTGCGACAAAATCTATGAAAGTCCACAGCGAAACTATGAAGATAAGCAATAAATATGTCAGTTCAATTAAAAACAAACAAGCAGATGTATAAGTCGTGTAAAGTAATTACAAAGAGGAAGAAAGGCAGAATTATGAATATTTATTTAGCCGGCGATTCAATCGTCCAGAATTACACAGAAGAAGAATTTATAGCAGGTTGGGGACAATACCTTAAATATTATGTAACTCCTGATACTAAAGTATTTAATTGCGCCAAGGGAGGCAGAAGTTCAAGGTTATTTCTCAATGAAGGAAGATTTGATAAAATAGATGAAAGTATACAGGCAGGAGATTACCTTTTGATAGAATTCTGCCACAATGATGATAGTTCTAAAGGTTACAGCACTATGTTTAACCGTATGACAGAGCTTGGAATACCTGATGAGGACGGAAGATATCCGGTTATACCGGGCGAGAGAGTGCCTAAAGATTATATTCCTAAAGAATATATAGATGCTTTAATGAAAGATGACTCAATAGCTGATAAGGAAGCAGTGCTTGCAAGCGTTAAGGCATTTAATAACACTTACCCTAATGATACATATTATCCATATTCACCTAATGGTGAGAAGGGCAGCTTCAAATGGTTCATAAAGCAGTATATTGATATGGCAAGAGAACATAATGCTGTTCCAGTGCTTGTAACAGCACCGGCAAGAACAGCATTTAACAAGGACGGAACAATTAAAGATGGTCCGGGACTTCACGGCGGTGATAATTTCTGCTATATAAGGGCAATGAAGCAGATAGGAGAGGAAACACATACTCCCGTGATAGATTTATTTAGTTATACGGTAAAGCTTTTTGAGAGCATAGGCGAAGCTGATATTCACAAGTATACATCTATCAAAAAGGGTATCAATGAGGGCAAGTGGCCAGAGGATTTTGTTAATGAACTTGCTAAGAAAGACACTGTATCAGAGAATACACATTTTAATAAATATGGTGCGTGGCTTATAACAAAGGGGCTTGTCAATTTAATAAAAGAGTGTGATAATGAGCAGGTTACAGCATTAAAAAATGTTATTGTGAATTCAGATTATAAAGTTGCATCTCCATTAATATAATGATAACAGGAGGACATATGAGAAAGAAAAGATTAACAAGAAAACAGAGGATTATGAGAAAAAGAATTACAATTGCCGCGTGTATAGCCGTAGTAGTTGTTGTGATTATTGTAGCAGTAGTATTATTATTAAATGCTAACAGGAAAAAGTCAACGGATACTAATGATAATACAATAGTTACAACAAGCGATAGCAGTAATAACACAGAGTCTAAGGCAGGTGATAGTATTAATTCATCTAATAACAGCACAGATACAGCGAGTAAATCTGATGCTTCAAATGTTAATAGTTCAGATGATAAGAGCACAGAGAGCCAGCAGACAGATGATAAAAAGGGTCATCAACAGGAGATGGCGTAACTAAGACATCTAAGGGATTTACTATTGATAACAGAAATGGAGCAACATATATAGATGGTTACTTAATAGCCAATAAGACATATGCACTTCCAAGTACATTTATTCCAGAAAATCCAGAAGTACCTGTAACAGAGGCAAGAAGTAATAAGAGCCTTGACAAGGATTTAATGACGGCTTTCAGAAAAATGCAGGCAGATGCGACAGCAAAAGGACTTAATATCTATATTGCGAGTGGTTACCGTTCATATGATTATCAGGTGGGTCCTTACAATAGATATGTAGCCAACGATGGAAAAGCTGCGGCAGATACTTATTCATCAAGACCGGGTAATTCAGAACATCAGACGGGTCTATGCTTTGATTTGAATTCGATTGAAGACAGCTTTCAGTATACAAGCGAAGGTAAATGGGTTAATGATAACTGTTATAAATATGGTTTCTGCATAAGATTTCCAAAGGGAAAGGATGCTTATACAGGTTACCAGTATGAATCATGGCATTTAAGATATGTTGGAACTGAATTAGCAGAGAAGCTTTATAATAATGGTGACTGGATTTCATTAGAAGAATATTTCGGAATAACAAGCGAATATCCTGATTAATAAATATAAAATAATAAGAGAGCCATAGTTTAAATGAAACTGTGGCTCTTATTGTTATTTTTATATTATATTGTACTATGGCAATGAATAACTATTATACATATTCTTTGCACAGATTAATAAACTGTTTGATAGATGGAGTCAAAAATTTATCTTTATGGTAAATAATATAGAAATTTCTACTGAAAATTAAATCCTGTACATTTACTGTAGAAATTAATCCTTGTTTTAATGATGGAATAATCATTCTATTTGGTAAAACAGAAATACCTAGTCCGTTGATGGTGGCGTTGATTAGTGCTGTTGTACTCATAGCTTCCCATACTGGAATAATATGAATGCCAGCTTGTGTAGTAACACGATCAAAAACTTCACGTGTTCCGCTTCCTTTTTCACGTAATAGAAAACGCTGCTTTTGAAATACTTCTATGGGTATATTCTGCCCATCTTTCCATCCTTTATTAGTATCGCAAATAACACTTAAATAGTCTTGCATATAGGCTTCAGATACGATGTTAGAATTATGCGATATACCTTCAATTAACGCACAATCTAACTCGTTTGCAAGTATTTTTTGCTCCAGTCGTTCAGATTGTTCGATAGTTACTCTTACATCTATTTCTGGACATACTTCATAGAAAGACTTTACATAATTTGGTAAAAATTGAGAGCCAATTGTTATGCTTGCTCCTATGCGAATGATGCCTTTGGAATCCCAGTCGCGAAATCCAGTTTCCATATCTGAAAATAAGTCGGATATGTGTATTGCATATTGAAGAAAATGTTGTCCAGCACTAGTGATTTGGAGTCTTCGCCCTATGCGGTCAAAAAAGCTGTACCCCATAATATTGTTCTATTTCTTTGATGGCAAGGCTTACAGCTGGCTGTGTTATATGTAAAGCAGATGCAGCTTTTGTAGAATTATATCCATTTTCACATACAGCACGAAAAATTATCATATGTCGTAGTGTCATTATAAACTCCTTATATCAAATTACTTATTATTTATGTAAGATTATATTATTTCAATTATTAGGAATCAAGTGATATAGTATTAAAAAATAGGAAGGATGGAATTCTAGAGATGAGCATCTGGTATAAGTATAGAAAATTGTTTTTATCAACTTTTGAATTAAGTGCGTGTACATTTGGAGGAGGATTTGTAATAATTCCTTTAATGAGGAAAAAGTTTGTTGAGGAACTAGGCTGGATAGAGGAAGAAGAGATGCTGGATTTAACAGCAATTGCACAAGCTTCGCCAGGTGCGATAGCAGTAAATGCTTCAATTATGTTGGGGTATCATATAGCAGGCATTCCAGGAGCTATACTTGCGGTATTGGGAACAGTATTGCCCCCATTAATAATCATTTCAATAATTTCGATGTTCTATCAGGCATTTCGTAATAATGTTATTGTTAGTATGGGAATGAGAGGGATGCTTTGCGGAGTTGCTGCTGTGATTTGCGATGTTGTAATAAATATGGCAAAGAGTATATTTCAAAAAAAAACGACCGCTACCAATTATAATAATGTTGGCTTCATTTATAGCTGTACGTTACTTATCTATAAATATCATTATAGTTATTTTTGTCTGTGGTTGTATTGGAACATTAGATATATGGATTAAAAATATGAAACGGAAAGCAGGTAATAAGCAATGATATATCTTGAATTGTTCTGGAGCTTTTTTAAAATTGGATTGTTAAGTATTGGTGGTGGGTATGCTGCTATGCCAATAATACAAAATCAGGTGATTGATATTCACCATTGGCTTACAATGACACAGTTTACTGATATTATAACTATTGCTGAAATGACACCAGGTCCAATAGCAATTAACTCTGCTTCATTTGTGGGAATTCAGGTCGCTGGATTTTGTGGTGCTGTTATTGCAACTGTTGGCTGTGTATTTCCATCCTGCATAATTGTAATGGTGCTTGCTTACATGTATTATCGTTATCGTGGACTCGATATGGTACAGGGCATTCTTTCAGGGCTACGACCGGCTGTAATAGCAATGATTGCATCAGCAGGTATTTCATTGTTAATTATGGCGTTTTATGGACAAAGCACGCTTCCTAATAATCTTACATCTTTGGATGTTGTAGCTTTGATAATTTTTGCTATTGATATTTTTATCTTAAGAAAATGGAAGTCTAATCCTCTTTGGGTTATGTTATGCTCTGGCATCGTAGGAATTGTTCTATATTTACTTGTTTAATAGATAAATTAATTAATTGAAATCTCTTCAATAGTTGTTATTGGTGCAGTTGTAGGTATTCTGTAAAGTGTTGACTGATCTTCATAATATGAGAAGAAGGTATACCTGGAAGTACAGTGAATACCTGATATTTCGCCAACGGCTACATATTCTAACTGAGTTCCGTCAACATTCATTCTGTAAAGACCGGCATTGTCACCGCCCTCAACGTGGAAGAATATTTTATTACCATATACGTTGTAGTTAATTACTTTGCCATTTTCAGGTGCATATAAAAGCTCGAGTGTCTTATTTGACATATTAAGTCTTACAAGTGAATACTGTTTGTCAAGGTCTATATAATAAGCGTAATTATTATCAATCAATGTAAGGTAAGAATTGCTGTCGTAGTAATTAACAATCTGACAGGTCTTAGTATCCATAGAAAGTATATGGTGACGTCCGTTAGGGTCTGAGAAGTAAAGCTTTCCATTATATATACTTGTTGGAGAATAAGGCGTGTCAGATATTATAGAATTATTCTTGCCATCAATGTCTACTTTATAAAATGTAAGGGCTGTTGTGTCATCATAATGCTGGTAAAATACAGTGTTACCACTAAGACTTGCTGCACCGGAACGGTCATTATATAAAATTTTTGAATGGCTTCCGTCTAAATCACATCTGTAAAGACCAAAAAGCTGACCTCTGAATACCATTCCGATAGTACTTTTATTAAAATTATTCTTGACATAGTATATGTAATTGCCGCATACGTTAAGGTAGGCAACGCTGTCATCATTTATTTTGGAAATGTTCGTACAGTCAGAATTCATAACATATAATTTGTTGTAATCGTCAGGGTTGGCAAAATATATTTTGTCATTATATTCGCAGAATAGCCCTCCATTGATAAGATTGCCTGCTGTGTTGCCAATAGCATTGTCGTTGTTATGTACTGTCTGGTTCTTCTTAAAATAAAAAAATCCGCCAACACCAGCAGCTGCAATTACTAAGACAACAATAATTATTGTAATGGTCTTTTTCATATTGTAATCTCCATTCTGTAGTATTTTATATAATTAACCAGTATTATTAATAGTTATTAATTATTTACTTACATATTACAAAAAATATGATACAATATCAATGGTTTAAAGCAATAAAGATTACGAGGTTGAAAAATGTTAGATTTGAATGTTATAAGAGAGCAGATTGATTGTATTGATAAACAGCTTGTCGATTTGTTTGAACAGAGAATGAAGCTTACAAAGGAAGTTGCAGAGTACAAAATCCAGACAGGAAAGAAAGTTCTTGATACACAGAGAGAACGTGCGAAGATTGAAGCTGTTACAAAGCTTGTTAAAAATGAGGCTAATGTCCATGCCATTGATGACTTATTTTCACAGATTATGGCTAATTCAAGAAAAGGACAGTATCAGCTTCTTGAAGCTATGGGTCAGACTTTAAGAGAACCTTATGAGGCTATAGAAAGCATTAATAAAGAGGGTGTTAAGATTGTATATCAGGGAGTTCCGGGTGCATACACACAGGAAGCTGCCTGCAATTTCTTTGGGGAGGACTGTGATAATTATGGTGTTCCTACCTGGAGAGACGTTATGGAAGCAGTTAAGAATAAGGAAGCTGATTATGGTGTGCTTCCAATTGAGAATTCTACAACGGGAAGTGTTGTAGGTGTATATGATTTATTACAGGAATATGATAACTACATAATTGCTGAGACATTTGTTAATATAGATCACGTTCTTGTAGGACTTAAGGGAACAGATATTAATAAGGTTACAACTGTATATTCGCACCCACAGGGAATTATGCAGTGCGACCATTTCCTTAATACACACAAGGATTGGCAGAGAATTCATCAGGCTAATACAGCTATGGCGGCTAAGATGCTATTATCAGAAAATGATCACACGCACGTTGCAATATCTAGTAAGAAAGCTGCACAGATATATGGTCTTGAAGTATTAGAAACAGGTATTGCTGACTTATCTAACAATACAACCAGATTTGTAATAATAACTAATGCAAGACGTTTCTTAAAAAATGCTAACAACAAGACAAGTATAGTATTCGAGACAGCCAATGAGGCAGGAACACTTGATAATCTTTTAAGCCACATAATATATAATGGGCTTAATATGTATAAAATCGAGTCAAGACCAGCAGATAAGCAGTGGGATTATAAGTTCTTTGTGGATTTCGAGGGTAATATTGATGATCCCCGCGTTATGAATGCGTTAAGAGGAATACAGGAAGAAGCTAAGTCAATCAAGCTTTTGGGTAACTACTAAAAATATCTGTAGTGTAATAATAATATTAATTGTTATAGCATAAAAACTATATTTAAAATAATGTTGAAAAATGCCACAACTTAGTGTATCTTAAAACTATGAGCTGTACGACTGGCGGAAAGCATATTATACAGAGCTTTTAATTGGTTAAAGTTATGGAATATGTGTGGGATTACCCACAGGGAGTACAGTATATATATGATTATCAGCCGACCGCCTGGGCAGCCCCTTAAAAGGTTACCCAGATAAGGTCGGCTTTTTGTATAAATTATACAAAAGGCACTTTGTGCCGATTATGCACACTTGCACGAAGATGTAGCTTGCCAAAGGCGACTGCACATAGTGCGGTATGTGCTTTGTACATTTTTTACAGACTGTATGAAAAACAGAAATGGAGGATTATTATGCAGATTACAACACTTGAAAAGGAATTATCGGGTTGTTCTTATCCGGGAAGAGGAATTGTTATCGGAAGATCAGAAGACGGAACAAAGGCTGTTACAGCATATTTTATTATGGGAAGAAGTGCTAACAGCCGTAACAGAGTATTCGTTGAGGACAAGGAAGGAATAAGAACAGAGGCGTTTGACCCAAGTAAGCTTGAAGATCCAAGCCTTATAATATATGCTCCAGTACGTGTTCTTGGAAAGAAGACAATCGTTACTAATGGTGACCAGACAGATACGGTATATGACCTTATGAGTACAGGAAAGACATTTGAAGAATCATTAAGAACAAGGGAATTTGAACCAGATGCTCCTAACTTTACTCCTAGAATATCAGGTCTTATGACAGTCGATAACGGTGAATATGATTATGCAATGTCAATATTAAAGAGCCACAACGGCAATCCTAACCAGTGTGACAGATTTACATTTACATATGATGCACCAATTGCAGGAGAGGGACATTTTATTCATACATATATGAATGATGGTTCACCACTTCCAAGCTTTGAGGGAGAACCTGTATTAGTCAGAATAGAAGGCAATATTGATACATTTACTAATATGGTATGGGAAAATCTTAATGAAGATAATAAAGTATCACTTTTTGTAAGATTTATTGATATCAAGACAGGTGAATATGAAACAAGAATTATCAATAAGAATAAATAATAAGAACTACTAACTAAGAACTATTAATATAATAAATAATTAAGAATTAATAATAGGAATTAATAAATGAATGGAGAATAGTTATGAACGAATTTCAGTTAAAATATGGCTGCAACCCTAATCAGAAGCCATCAAGAATATTTATGGAAGACGGAAGCGGGCTTCCAGTAGAAATCCTTAACGGAAGACCAGGTTATATCAATTTCTTAGATGCATTTAATGGTTATCAGCTTGTAAAAGAGTTAAAGGAAGCAACAGGACTTCCGGCTGCAACCTCTTTTAAGCATGTATCACCAGCAGGTGCGGCAGTAGGACTTCCTCTTAGTGAAGTAGAGAAGAAGATATACTGGGTAGATGAGAATATCGGAGAGCTTTCACCACTCGCCTGTGCTTATGCAAGAGCAAGAGGTGCAGACAGAATGTCATCATTTGGTGATTTCATTTCACTTTCAGATGTTTGTGATGTTGCAACTGCAAAGCTTATCCAGCATGAAGTATCAGATGGTATTATCGCTCCTGGTTTCACAGATGAAGCTTTAGAGATACTTAAGGGCAAGAAGAAGTGTAATTACAATATAATTAAGATTGACCCTTCATATCGTCCAGCACCAGTTGAGAGAAAGCAGGTTTATGGTGTTACATTTGAACAGGGACGTAATGAGTTCAAGATTAATGAAGCACTTCTTGAAAATGTTGTTACAGAGAATAAAGAAATTCCAAAGCAGGCAAAGATTGATTTAATAATTGCCCTTATTACATTAAAGTATACACAGTCTAACTCAGTATGCTATGCAAAAGAATGGACAGGCAATCGGTATCGGAGCTGGACAGCAGTCAAGAATTCACTGTACAAGACTTGCAGGACAGAAGGCTGACAACTGGTATCTTCGTCAGAACCCTAAGGTATTAGAACTTCCATTTAAGGAAGGTGTAGGCAGAGCTGACAGAGATAATGCAATTGATCTTTACATTGGTGATGAATATATGGATATTCTTGAAGATGGAGCATGGGAGAGAGTATTTACAGAGAAGCCAGAAGCGTTTACTAAGGAAGAAAAGAGAGCATGGCTTGATGGCAACACAAATGTTGCACTCGGTTCAGATGCGTTCTTCCCATTTGGCGATAATATTGAGAGAGCATATAAGAGCGGTGTTAAGTATATTGCACAGCCAGGTGGTTCAATAAGAGATGATAATGTTATTGAAACCTGCAACAAGAGAGGCATTGCAATGTGCTTTACAGGAATGAGATTATTCCACCACTAATTAAAAGTATTTTTGATAAAAGATATCCGCGATATAAAATGAGCAATTAATTATTTTCTGGAATTAGTTTATTCCATTTTCTGGAATATTTAATAAAAATTTAAAGAGTATATAATTGGTACTTTATTTTTTCAATTTAATGTGATAAAATACTAAAGATTAAAAAGAGGTGACAGCTGTCATTGAAGTTGTCATCTCTATTTTTTTTGATGATTTATTGTATTATATCGTCTGGCAATAATTCATCAATGATTTTTATACTTTTAGGAGGTTTTTATGAAAGACGAGCAGTTTAAGCCGTATATACCTGCGGATAAGATTACTCCAGAATTCACAGTAACATCTGTTATTATGGGTATGCTTCTTGCTGTAGTATTCGGTGCTGCTAATGCTTACCTTGGTTTAAGGGTAGGTATGACTGTTTCAGCATCAATCCCAGCAGCCGTTATTTCTATGGGTGTTATACGTGTCATCATGAAAAAAGATTCTATCCTTGAGAGCAATATGGTTCAGACAATCGGCTCTGCGGGTGAATCGTTAGCAGCAGGTGCTATTTTTACATTGCCTGTATTATTCTTATGGGCTAAAGATGGAATTATGGATTCTCCATCACTTCTTACAATAATGTTAATATCTCTTTGCGGTGGTATTCTTGGTGTTCTATTTATGGTTCCACTTAGAAATGCACTTATCGTTAAAGAACACGGAACACTTCCTTATCCAGAAGGAACAGCTTGTGCTGAAGTATTACTTGCTGGTGAAGAAGGTGGAGCAAGTGCCAAGTCTGTATTTGCAGGTATGGGATTTGCAGCATTATTTAAGTTCATTACTGATGGAATTAAGGTTATTCCTAGTGTTATTACAGCACCTATTAAGTCGCTTAAGACAGAACTTTCAGCAGAAGTATATCCGGCATTACTTGGTGTAGGTTACATATGTGGACCTAAGATTGCATCATATATGTTTGCTGGTGGTATATTAGGCTGGTTCGTACTTATTCCGGCAATTGTAACATTTGGTGGTTCAACAATACTTTATCCAGGTACAATCTCTATTGCTGATTTATATGCAACAAAGGGAGCAAGTGCAATCTGGAGTAATTACATCAAATATATCGGTGCTGGTGCCGTCGCAACAGGTGGTATTATAAGTCTTATTAAGTCATTACCACTTATTGTAAAAACATTCTCAGATGCTATCAAGGGAATGAAAGGTGATAAGAACACAGGTAAGCTTCGTACAGAACAGGATATTGATATGAAGGCTATTGCAATTGGTATTGTTGTTGTTACAATTGCTATCTGGCTTATTCCAGATATTCCTGTTACAATTCTTGGTGCTATTCTTATAGTAATATTTGGTTTCTTCTTTGCAACTGTATCTTCCCGTATGGTTGGTCTTGTAGGAAGCTCCAACAACCCTGTATCAGGTATGGCTATCGCTACACTTTTATTTGCTACATTATGCCTTAAGGTTACAGGTGATGTAGGTGTTCATGGTATGAAGGGTGCTATCGGTATCGGTTCTGTAATCTGTATTATCGCAGCTATGGCTGGTGATACATCACAGGATTTAAAGACTGGTTATATCCTTGGTGCTACACCTAAGAAGCAGCAGATTGGTGAACTTTTAGGTGCAGTTATTGCAGCATTAACAATCGGTGGCGTTCTTGTTCTTCTTGACAGTGCATGGGGCTTTGGTACAACAGAACTTGCAGCTCCTCAGGCTACTCTTATGAAGACAATCGTAGAAGGTGTTATGCAAGGAAATCTTCCTTGGGCACTTGTGTTCATCGGTGTATTTATTGCATTAGTAATTGAAATACTTGGTATTTCAGTTCTTCCAGTAGCAATTGGTTTATACCTTCCATTAGAGCTTTCAGCAACAATTATGATTGGTGGACTTATCCGTCATTTTGTTGACAAGAAGTCTAAAGATAAGGATAAGGACAACGAAGCAAGTGGTGGAATTCTTTTCTGCTCAGGACTTATTGCTGGTGAAGGTCTTGTAGGTATTCTTCTTGCTATATTTGCAGTAGTTGGACTTGCAGATCCAATTGATTTATCAGGAAGCATTTCACTTGGAACAATCGGTTCTATTGTGTTAATGGTTATTATGGTTCTTTTAATATTAAAGAATGCAGTATGGACTAAGAGCAAAGAAAAGTAGAGTGTGAACGAATATGAAGACAAAATCTAAGAAGGCAAAGGCAGAAAGTGCTAATTACCTTGATTATGTGCCAATGCATAATGAGGATAAATATCCTTTTCAAACAGACGATAATGGTGCAGTAACAATAATGGTTGAGAATAAAGGTGTGTTTAATAAAATAGCACAGGTTGTATTCAGAAAGCCAAGAATATCAAAGATTCATCTTGATGAAATGGGTAATTTCATATGGCCATATATAGATGGTGCAAGAACGATATATGATATATCTGAGCTTGTGCACGAGCATTTTGGTGATAAAGCTGAGCCTTTGTATAAAAGACTTGTACAATATTTTAAGACACTTGAAAGTTATGGTTTTATAACATTCAATAAGTAAATACTTAGTTTAGATAAAAGGGCGTAGCAGCGGATGGCTGTTACGTCTTTTTTTTAGTGCTTTTATTGTGTATAAGCATATATCTTTTATCAGTTTTACTGGAATATTACAAAATTTACCGAAAAACTTTACAACTGTCTTGTCAGTTGTAAAGTTTTGTAGTATACTTTGTGAAATTATAACGATTTCTGGAGGAATACATATGTCTATCGTAAGCGATATTGAAAAGTTAAAGAAAGAGAAGAACGCAGTAATACTTGCACATTATTATGTTGATGAAGATGTTCAGGACGTTGCTGATTATATAGGTGACTCGTTTTATTTAAGCAAGGTGGCTACTAAGGTGAGTCAGGACAGAATTATATTTGCTGGTGTTGAATTTATGGGAGAAAGTGCGAAAATCCTTAATCCTAAGAAAAGAGTGTTTATGCCGGATATGAATGCAGACTGTCCTATGGCACACATGGCTGACAAAGATGAGATACTTGCTTTAAGAGAAAAGTATGATGACCTTGCGGTTGTCTGTTATATTAATTCAACTGCTGAATTAAAGAAATATTCAGATGTATGTGTAACATCATCTAATGCAGTTAAGATTGTTAAAAATCTTCCTAATAAAAATATATTTTTTATACCAGACAGAAATCTGGGAAGCTATGTTGCGAAGCAATGTCCAGATAAAATTTTATATTTAATAATGGCTGCTGCCCAAGACACGTTGTCATTACTAAAGATATGGTGTTAAAGGCTAAAGAATTACACCCAGAGGCTAGATTTGCAGCCCATCCTGAATGTACAGAAGATGTACTGGCATTTGCAGATTATGTTGGAAGCACATCAGGAATTATTGATTATGTTGTTGATACTGATGCAGATGAATATATTATCGGAACAGTTGATGGTGTGTTCAATGAGATAAGAAAGAAGGCACCAGACAAGAAGCTTTATACAGTTAAGCCTGACCAGGTATGCGTGAATATGAAAAAAGTTACGCTGGATAAGGTATTAGATGTTCTTGAAAATGATACTAATGAGGTATTTGTTGATGAAGAACTTGCACAGTGTGCATTAAAGCCACTTAATAAAATGCTTGAGCTGGCAGCAAAATAATATGATTAATATTAAAATACATTGCAGATAAATGGTATATAACAAACTGGTATAATTAAAGAAATGGAGTAAAATTATGGAAACAGATGTATTAATAGTAGGCTGCGGCTGTTCAGGTCTTTATTGTGCACTCAATCTTCCGAGAGATAAGCGAATTCTTATGATAACAAGCAGTGATGCAGAAAGCAGTGATTCATATCTTGCACAGGGTGGAATGTGTATGTTAAAGGATGATAGTGATTATGACAGTTATTTTGAGGATACACTTAAAGCAGGACATTATGAGAATGATAAGAAATCAGTAGAGATAATGATTCGTTCGTCAAGAGATGTTGTCAAGGATTTAATTGAGACAGGTGCTGATTTTAAGAAAGATGAGCAGGGCAATCTTACATACACTAAAGAGGGAGCACACAGCAGTAACAGAATAATATTCCATGAGGACGTTACAGGAAAAGAGATAACAAGTCATCTGCTTGAAAGAGTAAGGGAGCTTCCTAATGTAACTTTATTAGAGAATACAAGGATGTTAGACATTATAAGCTATAATAATGAATGTCTTGGTGCGGTTATAAGAAAATCAGATAACAGCCTTATGACAGTTAAGGCAGATGTCACTGTTCTTGCAACAGGCGGAATAGGTGGTCTTTATAGACATTCAACTAATTTCAGACATCTTACAGGGGACTCGATTGCAATTGCTGTTAAGCATAATGTTGAATTAAAGGATATTAACTATGTCCAGATTCATCCAACAACATTTTATTCTAAAGATGAGAAGGACAGAAGCTTTCTTATATCTGAGTCAGTAAGAGGCGAGGGTGCAAAGCTTTATGACAAGAATGGCGACAGATTTGTTAATGAACTTCTGCCAAGGGATTTACTTACACAGGCTATATATGAGCAGATGAAAAAGGACGGAACAGATTACGTCTGGGAAGATTTAAGGACGATTCCAGAAGCTGAGCTGAAATCGCATTTTCCTAATATAGTTGAGCATTGCAGACAGCAGGGTTATGATGTCACTAAAGAATGTATACCGGTTGTTCCGGCACAGCATTATTTTATGGGTGGCATAAAGGTTGATTATGAGAGCAGGACATCTATGGACAGATTATATGCAGTAGGTGAAACAGCCTGCAATGGTGTTCACGGAAGAAACAGGCTTGCGAGCAATTCACTTCTTGAAAGCCTTGTATTTGCCAAGAGAGCAGCTCATAATATGATAGATAGCGAATTAGCTGATAAACTTAATGCATCGCCGATGCCTATGTTGCTAATATGAAGCTTACGGATTATGAAGATGAAAATGCCTTGAATGAATTATATGCAAAGCTTGTAAAAGATAAAATAGATGAAGCAGATGCAGGAAAGCAGACAGCATAAAAAGAAAAATATGGTATAATATGACTACTTCGTAGTCACTTAGAAGTTTCTTCGAAACTTCGGATGCGTGGAAAAGCAACGCAGAAAATATGGTATAATCAGGAGAATAAATATGTTTGATAATGTTACTTTAAAATTAAATGCAGATCCGTTAATAATCAGTGCGTTAAAGGAAGATATAACAAGTGAAGATGTGTCGACTAACAGTGTTATGCCAGAACCTAAGAAGGGCGAGGTACAGCTTATATGCAAGCAGGATGGAATCATATGCGGACTTCCGATATTTGCAAGGGTATTCACACTTCTTGATGAGAATACAGTTGTTGATTTAAAAAGTAAAAGATGGAGATAAAGTTACTAAGGGAGAGCTTCTTGCAGTTGTAACAGGTGACATAAAAGTGTTATTATGTGGGAGAGAACAGCACTTAATTACTTACAGAGAATGAGTGGAATTGCTACATATACTAATGAAGTTGCCCAGTGTCTTGAAGGGACAGGTATTAAGCTTCTGGATACAAGAAAGACAACACCTAATAACAGATTGTTTGAGAAGTATGCGGTAAGAGTTGGTGGTGGCAATAACCACAGATACAATCTTACAGATGGTGTGCTTCTAAAGGATAATCATATAGGAGCGGCTGGCGGAGTAGCTAAGGCTGTTAGAATGGCAAAGGAATATGCACCATTTGTAAGAAAAATAGAAATTGAGGTTGAGAATCTTGATATGGTCCGTGAGGCTGTTGAAGCAGGAGCAGATATAATTATGCTTGATAATATGTCACACGATACTATGAAAGAAGCTCTTAATATAATTGACGGCAGGGCAGAGGTTGAAATATCTGGTAATATTACCAAAGAGAACCTTGAAAAGTTATCAGGACTTTCTGTTGATTATGTATCAAGCGGTGCACTTACACATTCAGCACCGATTATGGATATATCATTAAAAAATCTTCACCCAATTGAATAGATGAAAATGGAGAGATAGTATGAACGGAGAACAAAGACGTGAAAAATAATAGATATTCTTAATAGTAGTAGTAAGCCTGTTTCGGGAGTTGCACTTGCCAGTATGCTTAATGTGAGCAGACAGGTAATTGTTCAAGATATAGCACTTATAAGAGCTTCTGATAATGAAATATCATCAACTAACAGGGGATATGTTATCCGTAAGAAGAATGAACATACAAGAATATTTAAGGTCGTTCATACAGAGGCAGATGCAGAAACAGAGCTTAACAGTATTGTTGATATGGGTGGCTGGGTTAAAGATGTGTTCGTATATCACAAAGTATACGGAGTTATTAAGGCAGATCTTAATCTGCACTCAAGGCGTGATATTAAAGATTATATGGCAGAGATTGGAAATGGAAAGTCTAATCTGTTAATGAATGTCACATCAGGGTATCATTATCATACAGTGATAGCACCTGATGAGGACACGTTGGACATTATTCAGGAGAAGCTTGACAAGCTTGGTTTTCTTGCAAGATTACAGGAGTATGAACCTGTTGATTTCTGGAGCAGTAAAGCGTAAAATGTGAATTAGATACTTATTGATGAGCATTATAAATAACGCAGACTGTATAATGATTAAGGTTATGCGGTTATGGAGGATATATGGTTAAACTTATTGCACTGGATTTGGACAGAACAACACTTACATCGGACGGACACTTATCTGAGGCTAACAAAAGAGCTTTAAGCGGGGCAATTAAAAGAGGTGTCCATGTATGTATTGCCAGCGGCAGGGCATTTGATACTCTTCCAGAGGAAGTGCTTAATGTACAGGGAATAGAGTATGCAATAACAAGCAATGGTGCAAGTGTATACAGGATTGCAGATAGAAAATGTATTAAGTCATATATACTAAAACCACAGTCCGTTGATAATGTCCTGTCGGTATGCAAGCAGTACCCTGTTACTTATGAGGCATTTATAAGAGGGTGTGCATATGCGGCAAAGGAGTATATTGACAATCCTGTAAAGTATGGTGCAACAGAAAATGCGATACAATATGTACGTTCCACAAGAATATTAAAAAGAGAATATTATACAATTTATCAATGAGCATAGAAATGAACTTGATTGTATGGATATTGTCCTTGATGATGATATTTTAAAGCGTAAGATTATTGATGAGCTTTATGAGTCTGACAAGGATATATATATTACAAGCTCAGTAAAACAGCTTATAGAAATATCCTATAAAGATGCTGGAAAGAGGTCAGGAGTACAATATCTTGCAGGACTTCTTGGCATAGACAGGAAAGATATTGCGGCATTTGGCGATGCGGATAATGATATTGATATGATACAATTCGCAGGCTACGGTGTTGCTATGGGTAATTCAACAGAACATTTAAAGAGCATTGCTGATTATGTGACTAAAAGCAATGATGAAGATGGTGTGGCATATGCTATAGAGAATATATTGTTGAATTAAAAAAGTTATGCTGATTTATGTGAATATTTAAATGCCTGTATTTTAATATACCTGTCGAAATATATATATTATATATGCTATATATGATATATATAGCATACAAAGTGTACATAGGAATATATTGTTATGTGTCAATGGATATATTAAAAGTGTTGGTGATATGAAATTGATATATATATCAAACATAAGTTGAGAAATATCATAAAAATGTGTAATATATAATATTGGCTGTTGCCGTAATGATATGTGAATGTATAAGCGCATTATAGCATTGTATATAATTATATAATACATAGAAGTTATATGAGAATATGCGCAGAAATGAGGATGAAATGGATAATCAGAAATTAGCAGATTTATTATTTCCGGAAGTAGTTAATACTCCTGAATATTATGAAGAGAAATTCCCATATAGAAAGCTTCCTAATAAGGCAGAAGTTACACGTATGGCACCAAGTCCAACAGGATTTATTCATCTGGGCAATCTCTATAGTGCACTTGCTGATGAGAGAATTGCACACAGAAATGGTGGCGTATTTTATCTTAGAATAGAAGATACAGATGAGAAAAGAAAAGTTGATGGTGCAGTAGAAACAATTATTAATGTATTAAGATATTTTGATATTGAATTTGATGAGGGTGCTGGCTTTGATGATACAGATCCAAGAAATGCTTATGGACCATATTTCCAGAGACAGAGAGTTGAAATATATCATACATATGCTAAGAGTCTTGTAGAAAGAGGACTTGCTTACCCATGCTTTTGTACAGAGGAAGAACTTGACAAGGTAAGGGCAAAGCAGGAAGAAGATAAGGTTCTTACAGGTTATTATGGAGAATATGCGACTTGTCGTAACCTCTCTTATGAAGAGATAGAAGCTAATATTAAGGCTGTTAAGCCATATGTATTAAGACTTCGTTCACAGGGAAGCCCTGATAAGGAGATTACATTTGTTGATGCAATCAAGGGAGAGATTAAGCTTCCAGAGAATATACACGACATTGTGCTTTTAAAGAAAGATGGTATTCCGACATATCATTTTGCACATGCAATTGATGACCATCTTATGAGAACAACAGTTGTTGTAAGAGGCGGAGAGTGGCTTGCATCTGCACCAATACATTATGAGTTATTCCATTTATTAGGCTTTAAGATGCCGGCTTACGCACATACAGCACATCTTATGAAGTTTGATGAGGAGACAGGAGGCAAGAGAAAGTTATCTAAGAGGAAAGACCCAGAGCTTTCACTTGATTATTATAGGAAGGACGGATACCATCCATATACAATGAAGGTATATCTTCTTACGCTTCTTAATTCTAACTTTGAAGAGTGGCACGAGAAGTTCCCGGACAAGGATATCAATGAGTTCCCATTCTCAGTAGAGAAGATGAACCAGTCAGGTGCACTCTTTGATAAGGATAAGCTTCATAATATATGTAAGAATGAATTATCTAAGCTTTCAGAAGAAGAACTTTACGATTTCCTTTATGACTGGGCTAAGGAGAATGAACCAGAAAATGTAGAGAAATGGTTCGGCGATAGAGAAAAGATGTTACAAATTCTCCGCCTTTATATGGGTGTCGGTGCTAAGAGAAGAAGAAAAAGATTTAATGTATGCAAAGCAGATATTTGAACTTATCTCTTATTTCTTTGACGGTGAGTCAGCAGAGGAAATGGACGAATTCAAGCTTGATGAAGATATGGTAAGTAAGATACTAAAGAGTTATCTTGCAAAGTATGACCATAATGATGATAATTCAGTATGGTTTAACAAGCTTAAGGAGATAGCAGATGAGCACGGCTTTGCTTCAGATATGAAGGCTTACAAGGCTAATCCAGAGAATTTCAAGGAAATGTATCTGATATAGCTGAAGCTGTAAAATTGCAGTTACAGGACGTGCCAATACACCTGACCTTTGGACAATCGTTCATATTATGGGTGAGGAGCAGATGACAGAAAGAATTAAAAAGCATATTAAGTAATCCTATATAAGCAGATTAATAAACTGGGGAATTGATATACAAAAAGAATATTATACAAGTAGATTAATATACCAAAGAATTAATATGTGGACAGAACAATATGCAGGAATGGAGATTAATATGTCTAGAGAAGATGAAGGACTTAAGCAGTTAGGCAATAAGACGAAGTATAGTATGGATTATGCACCGGGAGTGCTTGAAACATTTGAAAATAAACATCCGGACAATGATTATTTTGTAAAGTTTAATTGTCCTGAGTTTACAAGTCTTTGTCCTATAACAGGCCAGCCTGATTTTGCAACAATATATATATCATATATTCCTGATAAGCTTATGGTTGAATCAAAGTCACTTAAATTATATCTGTTCAGTTTCAGAAATCATGGTGATTTCCATGAGGACTGTGTGAATATAATTATGAAGGATTTAATCAGGCTTATGCAGCCAAGATATATAGAAGTGTGGGGCAAGTTCACTCCACGAGGAGGAATATCAATTGACCCATATTGCAATTATGGCAAGGAGGGAACTGCATTTGAGGATATGGCAAAGCAGAGACTTTTATGGCACGATATGAATCCTGAAAAGGTTGATAACAGATGATGTAAAGCTGGAAGTATATGCTTAATATAGCGCAATTTTATTTAATTAATAAGTCTGCGTAATATTGGCATATACTTCCAGCTTGTTTCTTAATTATGTGTTTATTTCAAGTTGCTTCGAAATGTATAAATTTTGGATTATTAACCTGCAATTTTAAAGATAATTTAACAATATTTAACATAATTTTAACAAAACTTAATGAATATATTGATATTGTAAAAACATAGTGATAATATATATTTAAATATTTAAGATACGATCAATTGAATATTTAATGTGTAGAAGAACGGAGGAATAATATGAGCAAGGAACACACAGAGAAAAATGCTGCAGTCGAGGGGTTCAGAAATAAACAACTGACCTATAAGATTTCAGTAGCAGTGGGTATATTATTAGTTGCCTGCCTTACGGTTATGATTGCAATTAGTGCAACAATTGCAGCTAAGTTTATGAATAGTAGTATAAGTGGTGAGTTTGATGGAATTGCACAGCAGAATGGTGTATCAGTACAGGAGGTACTTGACAGAGCCTCAGATGTTGCTAATATTCTTCAGAATTATATTACGGAACGTTATGATGATTATGCTAAGACCGGATATACTGGAGAGACAGTTAAGAGTGAAGTATATGATGTACAGTTACAGAAGATGAACAAAGAGATTGAGCAGTTTATGATCAGCGTAGCCAATACATCTGTAACATCAAGTGAAGGCATTGCAGGTGTTGGTGTATTCTTTGAGCCTAATGCTTTTGACCCTGCTATTAAAGATTATACAATCTATGTAAGTGAATCAGATGCACAGAGTGGAAAGGTACAAAGCTATGGTGAGTATTCAAGCTATGGTTCAAAGGACTATTACAAGAATGCAGCAGCTTCACAGCAGAGCAGCTTTACAAGTCCATATAAGGATCAGGGCATCAATATGGTAAGTGCATCTTTTCCAATTGTATATCATGGTAAGACACAGGGTGTAATTCTTGTAGATATTAATGTTGATACATTCAGCGGACTCCGTTCAACAGACGATAAGTACAATACAATGTATGTAGATGTACTTATGGGTGATGGTACATTTGTATATGACAGCGAATCAGATGAATATGTTGGAAAGAAGTTAAGCGATGTTTTACCAGCTAAAGAATATGCCAAGATACAAAAGGGCATTGATACAGGAAGCAGTTTCAGTGTAACAACTAAGAAGGATGATGGTTCTAAGGTTGAAAGATATTATGCACCTATTAAAGCTGTTAATCAGACCTGGTGGGCAGCAAGTGCATTAAATAAGACAGATCTTGAGCGTAATACGATTATTCTTGTAGTGTTTATGATTGTTATTTCGATTATAACTTTAGTAATTATAATTGTTATCAGCAATAAGCTTATTAAGAAGTACATTAAGCCTATAGATGATGTAGTTGCAGTAGCGGACCAGCTTGCGATGGGAGATTTCTCAGTTAATATTAAGAAGAATTATAATGATGAAATTGGTCAGCTTGCTGAGAAGTTTGATAATATGGCGGGAAGATTAAGTGCAATAATTAAAGACCTAACACGAGGTTTAAAAGAGATGGCAGGTGGTAACTTTAATATATCACCTAATGTAGAACACATCGGTGACTTTAAGGACATTGAAGTTGCTTTAGTAAAAGTTATAACAGATCTTTCATCAACTCTTTCAGAGATTAATGGTGTTGCAGATATGGTAGCTTCCAATGCAAGCCAGCTTTCAGATGGTGCACAGGCAATTACTGAGGGTGCAACGGATCAGGCAAGTTCAGTACAGGAATTACAGAGTACAATTGCTAATGTAGCTGATCAGGTTGATATGAATGCACATAATGCTAATAAGGCTAATGAAATGGCTAAAGCTGTTGGTGACCAGATTATTGAAAGTAATAATCAGGTACAGCAGATAGTTCACGCTATGGAAGTTATCACAGAGAATTCTAAGCATATAAGCAGTATTATTAATACAATTGATGAGATTGCCTCAAGTACTAACCTTCTTGCACTTAACGCTTCGATTGAAGCTGCAAGAGCAGGTGAAGAAGGAAGAGGCTTCGCAGTTGTTGCAACACAGGTTGGTAATCTTGCAGCACAGAGTGCAGATGCGGCTAAGAGCTCTGGTGAACTTATAGTTCAGGCAATTAATGCAGTTGAAGAGGGCAAGGGAATGGTTGATGATGCAGCTGCTAAGCTTATGGAGTCAGTTGAGAAGACTAAAGAACTTGTTGAGAATATCGAGCAGATTTCAGTTGCTTCAGAACAGCAGGCTGAATCATTAAAGCAGGTATCAGAAGCAGCAAGCCAGATAGCAGCTGTAGTAGAAGAGAATACAGCTATGGCTGAGGAAAGTTCTGCAAGCAGTGAGGAACTTGCTTCACAGGCGGACAGATTAAAAGAATTAGTTAGTGCATTTAAGCTTATGAAGTAATATAAAAGCTGCCACTTTTAGCGGATTGACCGTTAAAAGTGGCTTTTTTTATGTCCTTGCACAGTATTTTTTTGATTAATTATGTGATTAGATATTGATTTCTATGATAAATGGTTATATTATATATATAACGTAGTAATCAATACTATGTAATATGAAGATAATTACAGCACATATTAAGAAAGCGTGTGCAGAAAAGAGGATTATTATGGAAAAGATTAAGAAAAATGTATCTAACATAAAGATAAAAGACCCAGGAAGTGCAATAACACATTTTATAGCAATGCTTATGGCGTTATTTGCTGCAACACCGCTTATAATTAAGGCATTGTCAGCACCTGATACAATACATGTTATTTCACTTTCAATATTTATAGGAACAATGATTTTGCTGTATGCTGCAAGTACAACTTATCATACAGTTAATGCAACACCTGGAATTAATAAAATATTAAAGAAGTTAGACCATTGTATGATATCGGTTATGATAGCGGGTTCCTATACTCCTGTATGCTTAGTTGTCCTTCATAACAAGACAGGATATGCACTGTTAGCACTAGTATGGGGAATTGCAATAGTTGGTATTATCTTTAAATTATGCTGGGTAACCTGTCCTAAGTGGATATCATCAGTTCTTTATATTGTTATGGGCTGGGCGTGTGTATTATCATTTACACAGATAATAAATGCACTTCCAACAGCGGCATTTGCGTGGTTGTTAGCAGGTGGAATAATATATACAATCGGTGGCGTCATATATGCACTTAAGCTTAAGGTGTTTAATGCCAACCATAAGTATTTTGGTTCTCACGAGATATTTCATCTGTTTGTTATGGCAGGAAGCATATGCCACTTTATTATGATGTTTAATTATGTGGCTGTAATGCCTTTAAAGTAGTAAGTTCTTTTAAAAATACACACAAATTATGGAAATAGAATTTTATATGTGTTATCCTCTATAATCGGGTCTGTAACTATTGTTGCAGACCCGATTACAGGTTGTCAGACCAACGAACGGAGGATTAATATGTTATTTTTCAGATGTCGATGCAATTGCTAAGGCAGCATCGAATAAGGCAGAGTTATGCAACAACCATTTCGGAAAGTATTTTATGCGCTCTATTATGGCAGGCTTCTATATTGTTGTTGCAACAATTTTATCGAATGTGAGTGCGGCAGTACTGCTTCCAACTTATCCACAGTTTGGTAAGCTTTTAGGTGCATTTTTATTCTCAATTGCAATTGTACTCGTCGTATTTATGGGAGGAGAATTATTTACAGGTAATAATTTTGTTATGGCGATTGGCACATACAATAAGACGGTTTCAGTAAGAGATTAATATGGGTTGTATATATAGGTAACTTTGCCGGTGCATTTATTCTTTCGGGTTTATTTGTATATAGTAATAATGGTTGATTATTATAACAGTTTTATATATTCTAAGATTTCAGCAGGTTCCATGGAACTTTTAGTAAGGGGATTCTTGTATGTATGGCAGTATTAGTTGGTACTAAGTTAAAGACAGAAAGCGGCAAGCTTATAATAATGTTCTGTATTATTATGGCGTTCGTAGTTGCTGGTTTTGAGCATTGTATTGCTAATATGAGTACATTTTCTATTGGATATATGTTACTTGGTGATATTGGCACAGCTTCTGTTATCAAGAGTATGATTATGGTGACAATCGGAAATATGCTTGGCGGAGCAGTGCTTCTTGGAGTGCCGGTACAGATTATGAAAGCAGAACACTAAAATTAAAGTTATTAATAATGAATAAAGCATGAAAGGATTAGTGAGTTGTATGAAAGAAAATCTTAAAAAGCTTGCAAAGTATTATAAGCCATATTTAGGCACATTTATTATAGATATGATTCTTGCGATGATGTCTGCGGCGGTGGCACTTGTCATACCGCTTGTTGTAAGATATATAACTTCCAAGGTTGCCTATATGCCGGCAGATGAAGCGTCTAAGGCAATATTTACAATAGTTGTGATATTATTCGTGCTTGTTCTTGTGCAGTGGGGGTGTAATTATTATATATCTAATTACGGACACGTTATGGGAGCTAAGATTGAATACGATATGAGGGCTGAGATTTTTAACCACTACCAGAAGCTTTCTTATTCATTTTATGACGACCAGAAGGTTGGACAGTTATTATCAAGGATAACTTCGGATTTATTCGATATAACAGAGCTTTTACACCACGGTCCTGAGAATATAACAATATCACTTATTAAGATTGTAGGTGCACTTGTTATATTAAGCACTATAGATGTAAGGCTTACGCTTACCGCATTTGTGCTTGTGCCTGTTATGCTTGTATTTGCATATTTCCTTAATAAGAAAATGAAGCGTGCATTTAAAAGAAACCGTATCCGCATAGGTGAGATTAATGCACAGATAGAAGATAATCTGTCAGGAATACGTGTTGTTAAATCATTTGCTAATGAGGATATAGAGTGTGGTAATTCAAAAAGGCAATGATTTATTCTTAGAGTCAAAGAAAGACAGCTATCATTATATGGGAATGTACAATGCCGGACTTACAGCATTTACAACTATGATTAATGTAATTGTAATCGCAGTGGGCGGTATAGGAATAACAAGAGGCTGGGTTAATATTACAGACTTCGTAACATTTTTATTGTATATAAATATATTTACGGAGCCGGTAAAGGTACTTATTGATTTTACAGAACAGTTCCAGAATGGTTATTCTGGTTATGAAAGATTTCTTGAGATATTATCAGTTGAACCGGATATAAAGGAAAAGCCAGATGCAGTTGAACTTAAAGACGTTAAGGGTGAGATTACATTCGACAATGTATCTTTTAGATATAAGGACGGAATCGAGGAAGTATTATCAGGAATCAGCTTTAATGTTACACCAGGCAGATATGTGGCACTGGTAGGTCCGTCAGGAGCAGGAAAGACTACATTATGTTCGCTTATACCAAGATTTTATGAGGCGACAGAAGGAAGCATAAGAATTGATGGAAAAGACATTAAAGATGTTACTCTTAAGAGCTTAAGGGATAATATCGGGGTTGTCCAGCAGGACGTATATCTGTTTATGGGAAGCATTAAAGAGAATATACGATACGGAAAGCCAGATGCTACCGATGACGAAGTAATTGCAGCGGCAAAGCTTGCCAATGCACATGAATTTATAGAAGCATTTGAAAATGGATATGACACAGATATAGGACAAAGAGGTGTCAAGTTGTCAGGTGGACAGAAGCAGAGATTATCAATAGCAAGGGTATTTCTTAAAAATCCACCTATACTTATATTTGATGAGGCAACATCAGCACTTGATAATGAAAGTGAGCAGATTGTACAGGAGTCGTTAGAGAAGCTGGCTAAGAATAGAACTACATTTGTTATAGCCCACAGACTTACTACAATAGAAAATGCTGAGGAAATATTTATGCTTACAGATGAGGGGATTAAGGAAAGAGGAACTCACAAGGAGCTTATGGAGTTAGATGGTGAATATGCTCATATGGTTAAAATTCACTCAGCTAACTAGAAAAAGTATTGAAAATGTGTTATACTAATCATAGTTATAACGAAAATGTTAATCGCTGTATATTATTGTATGGCTGATTACAATATATGGAGGATGACGTATATGGAAATGTGGGATATATATGATGCCAACAAAGAAAAGACAGGCAGATTAATGAAAAAGAATGACTGGCAGCTTAAAGATGGAGAATATCATCTTACAGTGTTAGGTGTCATAGAACGTCCGGATGGAAAGTTCCTTATTACACAGCGTGTGATGACCAAGGCATGGGCTCCCGGCTGGTGGGAAGTATCAGGGGGAGCAGCCCAGGCAGGTGAGGAGTCAATTGATGCAGTAAGACGTGAGGTTCGTGAAGAGACAGGAATTGACGTTACAGATGCCAGAGGTGGATATGTATTCACCTATAAAAGAGAGAATCCTGGCAAGGGCGACAATTATTTTGTAGATGTATACAAGTTCATTAAAGATGTTAAAGATGAGGACATACATATACAGACAGAGGAAGCCTTAGGGTATAAGTTCGTTACCAGAGAAGAGCTTAAACAGATAGCAGCAACAGGAGAATTCCTGCATTATGACAGTATTAAGCAGGTATTTGAAGATTAGATATTGGATTAAGTAAAATTGCTGTTATTAAGTGAATATTTGTACTTGATTTATAAAATGTATTTATAATAGAAGAAGCACCAGCAGATTTATTCTGATGGTGCTTTTTAGCTATAAGAAGTAATAAAGCTTAAGAAAGGAATGTGGTATGCTTAAATATTTAAAAAGTATTGGTTCTTTGCTCTGCTTGCACCTGTATTTATGATAGGTGAGGTTTCTATGGACTTGTTACAGCCGGAGCTTATGAGCAGAATAATTGATGACGGTGTATTGGGGCTTAACAATGGCGGGGTTGGCAATCTTAATACAGTAATTACCATCGGGCTTAAAATGATAGGATTTGTGGCACTTGGTGGTATCTGTGGCATTATGTCCGGTGTCTTTGCCAATCTTTGTGCACAGCAGTTTGGTAATGATGTAAGAAAAGCTGTCTTTAAGAGAATTATGGAATTCTCTTTTGAACAGACTGATAAATTCTCCACAGGTTCTTTAATTACAAGGGTTACGAATGATATAACACAGCTTCAGAATTTTGTAATGCAATGCCTGAGAGGTTTTGTGCGTACAAGTATGCTGTTTATCGGTGGTATAGCGTGTATGGTGTCACTTAATATGGAATTTGGAATAATAATTGCGTGTGCACTTCCGTTTGTTGCAGTATGTGTTGTATATTTCATAGCCAAAGCCAATCCTAAGTTCACAGTGTTACAGAAGAAGCTTGATAAGGTTAACAATGTAATGCAGGAAAATGTGTCTGGTGCAAGAGTTGTAAAGGCATATGTCAAGGAAGATTACGAGACAGAAAGATTTGAGAAAGCTAATAATGAGCTTGTTTCAACACAGCTTGATGTGCTTTTACTGCTTTCTTATATGACACCTATTATGAATATTATATTAAATCTTTCAGTTGTTGCGGTTATAAAGGTTGGTGGAATACAGGTAAGTGCAGGAAGTGCAACGCCTGGTAATGTAATGGCGGCGATTACATATTGTTCACAGGTGCTTAATGCGGTTATGCGTATGACGATGATATTTCAGACAGCTTCAAGGGAATTGCCTCAAAGAAGCGTGTTATGGAGATAATTAACTGTGATCCGGCAATAAAGAGCGGTACATATAATAAAAAGAAACTGCCGTTAAGGGAAAAGTTGAATTTAAGAATGTGTCATTTGCATATCCAGGTATGGATAATGAAAATGTTATTGAGAACTTTAACCTTGTTATTAATCCGGGTGAAACTATCGGAATACTGGGCGCAACAGGCTGTGGCAAGTCAAGTCTTGTAAATCTTATACCACGTTTTTATGACGTGACTAAGGGGAAGTACTTATAGATGGTGTCAATGTTAAAGATTATGATTTGCAGGTTTTAAGGGATAAAGTGTCAATAGCATTACAGAAGCCGGAGATATTCAGCACTACAATAGCAGAAAATATTGCGTGGGGTGATGACAGTGCAGGCAGTGAAAAGATAAGACAAGCCGCTGACATAGCACAGGCAACAGAATTTATTGACAACAGGACAGATGGTATGGATACACAGGTAAGTCAGGGTGGACACAGTCTTTCAGGAGGCCAGAAGCAGAGAGTTGCCATAAGCCGTGCAGTGCTTAAGAATTCAGAGATACTTATATTTGATGATGCTACAAGTGCACTTGATTTAAAGACAGAGGCTGATCTTTATTCAGAGCTGTCGGCAAAGAAATATGATGTAACCAGGATTATAATTGCCCAGAGAATTGCTTCTGTAAAGAATGCAGATAGAATTGTTGTAATGGATAATGGCAGATTAGCAGATGTTGGAAGCCATAGTGAGCTTATAAAGACAAGTGAGATATATAAAGATATTTATGAGTCACAGCTGAAAGGAAATGAATAGAATGGAGCAGAGCAGACAGGCACAGATGAATAATTATAAAGCCTTTGGCAGAAGACCTGGCAACCGCAATCTTACTGTCGAGAAGGCTAAGGACAAGAAGGGTACTTTAAAAAGACTGATAGCATATTTTGCGGCTGAGAAAGCTATGATTATAGGGCTTCTGGCGGCTGTTATCGTTGTAGTAATATGTTCGGTATATGCACCAAAGCTTCAGAGTAATGCAATTGATATTATAGCTTCTGGCAGATTTAAGGAATTAACTCCGATACTTATAACAATGGTGGTTGTATACATAATACATAGTATATGTACATTTTACAGACCAAGATAAGTGCGGTATTAAGCCAGAATATCGTAAAGAAGATGAGAGAAGATTTATTCAGGCACATAGTTAATCTTCCTGTAAGATACCTTGACAGTAACAGCCACGGAGATATTATGAGCCGTATGACTAACGATATTGAGAATATATCAACAACAGTTTCGCAATCGTTAAGTTCGATGTTCTCAGGCATATTAACGATTATTGGAACAGTTATAATGATGACTGTATTATGTCCACAGCTTGCACTGTTATCGTGCGTTACTGTAATTCTTACAGTGATTGCAACTAAGTTCTTATCTAAGGCTATGAAGAAGTTCTTTACGAAAAGACAGGTGCTTTTAGGTAATCTTAATGGAACGGTTGAGGAGATGGTTACAGGTTATAAGTCAGTTGTTGCATATAACAGGCAGGAAAATGTCATAAAAGACTTTAACAATGTGTCGGATGAACTTACAAGGGTTGGAATTATAGCAGAGATTCTTGGCGGTTCAATGGGACCAGTTATGAATGTAATCAATAATATAAGCTTTGTTATTATTGCGGCATTTGGCGGATATTTTGCCATTAACCATATTATATCTATCGGTGTTATATCTGCATTTATCGTATATGCGAAGCAGCTTGGAAGACCAATTGATGAGCTTGCACAGATATATGGACAGATACAGACAGCCATAGCAGGGGCAGAGAGAGTATTTGCAGTTATGGACGAACCGCTTGAAGATAAGAGTGGTGATAAGAATATGGATAAGCTTGAGGGCGTTATTAAGTTTAAAGATGTCAATTTCTCATATACCAAGGACAAGCAGGTGCTATATGACTTTAATCTTCAAGTTAAGGCAGGACAGAAGGTGGCACTTGTAGGCTCAACAGGAAGCGGAAAGACAACAGTTGTCAATCTTTTAATGAGATTTTATGACGTTGACAGCGGAGAGATATTAATAGATGATGTTAATATAAAGGACATAGATTGTGCCACACTCCGTAAGAACACAGCGATTGTATTGCAGGATACTGTATTATTTGCAGATACAATAAAGAACAATCTTAAGTATTCCAATGAAGCGGCAACTGATGAGCAGATGTATGCCGCTGCGGCTATGAGCAACTGCGATACTATGATTAATAAAATGCCATTAAAATACGATACAGAGCTTATGGCAGAGGGTGAGAATATATCACAGGGACAAAGACAGCTTTTATCAATAGCAAGAGCATTTCTTGCACAGCCTAAGATCCTTATATTGGACGAGGCGACATCTAACGTGGATACAAGAACTGAAAAGCATATTCAGGATGCAATGCTTAAGCTTATGGAGAACAGGACAAGTCTTATAATAGCTCATAGATTGTCTACAATACAGGATGCTGACATAATCGTTGTTATGGATGAGGGGCATATAGTTGAAGCAGGCAATCATAAAGAACTTCTTAACAAAATGGGAAGATATTATAAATTATATATGACACAGTTTGCAGGACAGACAATATAGGTGTATAATTATCTATTACATAAGATTTGTGATGATGCACAGATTGAATTATAGATAATATATGCAGGAATGGTGATGGTATGCGTACAGAGAAAAAAATCAAGCATAAAAAATAGTGCAACAAGGTTGATACTGATAGGGCTTCTTGTTCTTATACAGACTGGCTGGATGATATTTTTAATGATGAAGCTGAATACATATTCAACTGCCATAACATTGCTTCTTACATTTATAGCAATGTTTATTGCCCTTAAAATATTTGGAACACACGTTAATGCGGCACAGAAAATGCCCTGGCTTATCGTAATAACTGCAGTTCCGTTTTTTGGAATATGTATATATCTGCTATTTGGACGTTCTATTGTAACTAAAGGTGTTAGACGTTCATTTAATAATATTGAAACGAATGTGCTTACCCTCTTAAAAGCAGGATAATGGCATAATAGATGATATAGCCAGCAAGGACAAGGGCGTAGCTAACCAGTGCAGATATATAAGCAATACAGCAAGATATCCTGTATACAGCAATACAGATGTAAAATATTATCCAACTACTGATGTAAGCTTTGAGGCACAGCTTGTTGAACTTGAAAAGGCAGAGCATTTTATATTTATGGAATATCACGCTATTGAAGATGCTGAAAGCTTTGCAAGGCTTAAGCATATCATTGAAAATAAGGCACAGAGCGGTGTGGAGGTAAGAATATTCTATGACGATTTAGGAAGTATTTTTTCCTTAATAAAGAGTTCATAAAACAGATGAGGCAGAAGGGCATACAGTGCCGTGTATTCAATCCACTTAAAGTTATTGTAAATATGTTTATGAATAACAGGGATCACAGGAAGATAACCGTTATTGACGGCAAGGTAGGTTTTACAGGTGGATATAATCTTGCAGATGAGTATTTTAATATAACACACCCATATGGTTACTGGAAGGACACAGGAATTAAGCTTCAGGGTGATGCGGTAAAGAGTCTCACAGCAAGCTTTCTTACTATGTGGAATGCCATAGAACATACTGATAATGATTATAATAAATATCTTGATGCGACAGATGGTACATATAAGGCAGTTATGAAAGACTGTTATGTACAGCCATATTCAGATAATCCATTAGGACAGGACAGAATTGGTGAGGACGTGTACCTTAATATTCTAAAAAATGCCAAGGACTATGTGTATATCACAACTCCGTATCTTATTATCACTGATGAGATGGAAAGAGAGTTAAGGCTTGCGGTTAAGAGAGGTGTTGATGTAAGAATTGTCACACCGGGGAATACCAGATAAGAAGCTTGTATACAGAATTACAAGGTCTTATTATGAGCCACTGTGTTCGGCTGGCGTGAGAATATATGAGTATACACCAGGATTCTGTCACGCTAAGCAGTGGGTATGTGATGATGAAGTATCTGTTGTTGGCACAATCAATATGGACTACAGAAGCTTATATCTTCATTTTGAAAATGCAGTATTTATATATAATAAAGCGACGGCATTAAGTGTAAAGCAGGATATGTTAAATAACTTTGAGGCAGGACACGAAGTGACAGCTGATTATACTAAAGATGTTATTAAGCCATTAAGACTTGGGGTATGTATGTTAAGAATGATATCGCCTTTATTGTAAAATACTTGCAACAAATGTAAAATAATATATAATATTAGTGGCAAATTACATTTATCATTATAAGTGGTTAGATAATAAGTAAGAACAACATTTTGTGTCTATTGTTAGTACCTGGAGGAGGAACAGTGAGAGAAGAATTAGTAGCCGTAAAAGTAGACCACCCATTGGGAAGTACAGACGAGGATAACCCCTCGGTTGTGTATCCGATTAATGTCGGATACGTTATCAATGATAAGGATCTGGAATTCAAACCGGTAACAGATGACCAGAGAGTGTATCTTGTAGGTGTTGATGTTGCTGTTGATGAATATTCAGGTGTTCTTATTGCAGTTGCAAGAAGGAGAGATGATTCAGGAACAGTGTGGGTCGTTGCACCTGAGAACATATTATATACCAAACAGCAGATAGAAGAAATGATATATTTTAAGGAGCAGTATTATGACAGCTTCATTGAAATGGTCGATGAGGAGATGTGGGACGCTTATGCTGCCAATGAGAATAAGTTAGGTTTTTGAAGTTCGCAGAAGTATGGCAAAGTCACTTCCAGAAGGCGTGTACCACATAGTTGTTATGGTGTATACAGTTACAAAGACAGGAAAGGTGCTTACAACGCAGAGGTCGCGTAACAAGACGAATTCTTTAAAATGGGAAGTTACAGGAGGTTCTATTATCAGCGGTGAAACACCTAGGACAGGAGCGGTAAGGGAACTTCTGGAAGAAACGGGAATTAAGAAATCGCCAGAGGATTTAATTGAACTTTATAGGTATACTGATGATGCAAGACATTGTATATATTATGGTTATCTTAATGTATGTGACGATGAGGAACACGTTAAATTACAGCAGGGTGAAACTATGGACTATATGTATATGCCATATGAGGAATTCATTGATTTCATAATGTCAGAGAGGTTCATTCCGTCAGAACAGAGGCGTTTTAAGCTTCATAGTGAGCATATAGTAAAGCAGATTAAGCAGGCTTGTATGGTACAGTAATAAATTTAATATAATCAGAAGGGAGAGTCATATGTCATTTAAGGAACTTGTATTAAAGAACCGTTCATATAGACGTTTTTTTGAGAATAAGAAAATAGAAAAGGACGAGCTTGTAAATCTTGTTGATATAGCAAGAAATACAGCTTCAGGTGCTAACAACCAGCCTTTAAGATATAAGGTTGTGTGTGATGAGGAAAGCAATAAAAAAGTGTTTGACACATTAAAATGGGCAGGTGCGCTTCCAGACTGGGATGGTCCTGTTGAGGGTGAAAGACCAGCAGGCTACATAATAATATGCAGTGCTTCAAGCGTATCAGCACCAAGAGATGAGGGAATAGCGGCACAGACAATACTTCTTGCCGCCAATGAGGTTAATCTTGGAGGCTGTATGTTTGCAAGTGTTAATATTCCTAAGCTTAACGAAGAACTTTCAATTCCAGAGGGTATGACAGCAAGACTTGTTATTGCATTGGGATATCCTAAGGAACAGGTTGTTATTGATGAAGTATCTGAGGGAGCGAATCTTAAGATATTACAGAGATGACAATCAGGTTCATCACGTACCTAAGTTAAAGTTAGAAAATGTATTATTATAAATTATAAGAAGAATGCAGAGTTTAAGCCTTTGCTTGGATTAACAGGAAACAGGCTTACATTCTGTGAATAGTTATAAAGAAACAGGCGGGATATTAAATCCCGCCTGTTTCTTTGCTTAGTGAATAATTGTTACTATAACTGAGTAATCAGTATAATTTAATCTTTTGTTGCTAATTCCAAAAGATATTATTATTCTATCACTGTAAATACTATAAATCAAGTTCAATTAATCTGTAGTTGCGGCAAGATGTCTGTATTATTGAGTTCAAATTTTAATCAAAATTTTATCATTTTTTATTCATAGTTTATATTCAGTGAAGCCTATTTTGCAATGGACCTGTAATTCCTTATAAGCAGCGGAAGTTCAGCAATAAGCATACCAATCCAGCCGGCAAGGTATGATAATGGGAGGGCTTCAATTCCCATGCCCATTACAAGTACGAGTGGGATAGCGGCTATAACACGTACGCCCATATTGATAAAGCTGCTTAAAAGTGTAATCTTTAAATCGCCAATTCCACGGAAATATCCCTGTATGCCGTTAGTAGCGGCTGGGAGTATATACATAAATGAGATAAGGCGCAGATACTTAACACCATGCAGAATAACTTCTTCATCTTTAACAAACAGAAGCATAAGTGGTCGTGCAAGTATAAAGCACACGGCAAAAAAGAATAATTCCATATATGAATTCAAGCATCATACCACATTTAAAGCCTTCTTTCATACGTTTTTTTTCATTAGCACCTTTGTTCTGAGCCATAAGTGCAGTCATAGCGTGGCCGATATTCTGCTCAGGAGTATACGCAAAATCATCAATTCTGTTGACAACAGCAAATGCAGCGGCTACGGACACGCCCATAGTGTTGACGATTGCCTGAATGCCAATCTTTCCTAACTGGACAGTTGCCTGCTGCATAGCGGATACCCAGCCGTAGCTTATTGTCTTTTTTAAGAAGTGAATTGTCAAATACAAGCCATTTTCTGCCTAGCCTTAATATCTCGACACGCTTTTGTATGTATATAATACAGAATACACAGCACATCATTTCGCTTATTACAGTTGATATTGCACAGCCGTTGCTTCCCATTTTAAGGACAATTACAAAGAATAAATCTCCGAAAATATTAAGCAGTGAGCTTGCAATAAGGAAGTATAAAGGAGTCTGGCTGTCGCCTAATGCCCTTAATGTGCTTGAAAAGAAATTATATAAAAATGTAAATATCAATCCTAAAAATATAATTCTCATATAAGAAACAGTTAAATCCATAATAGATGGGTCAACCTGTAACAATTTAAGAATAGGTCTTGAAAAGATAATGCAGCACAGGCTTAATATTGCAGAGAATACAGTGCCTGAAAGCATTGTTGTGCTTATCTGTCTTTGAAGCTTGTTGTAATCTTTAGCTCCGAATTGTGTACCCATAAGTATGCTCGCACCCATACACAGACCATTTAAGAATAAAATCATAAGAGTCATTACAGGGTTGCATATACCAACAGCCGCAAGGGCTTCTTTACCTACGAATTGTCCTACAATAATACTGTCGACAGCGTTATATGTAAGCTGGAATAAGTTACCGAGGACTAACGGTATTGTAAATCCAACAAGGAGAGGCATAATTTTACCTTTTGTTAAATCTTTAGTCATAATTAATCTCCTATCCTGCCCATAACAGGGCTTGTTAAGTTTATGATATTTTGCTAAAGATTTATTATAAGACAGTTGCTTTAAATTGAAAAGAATTATATTATACTAATGTAAAAAAAGTAAGTACGCAGAAATGGAGATTATTATGAAAGTTACCCGTGAAGATATGCAGCTTTACGCCGTTACAGATACGCAATGGCTTAATGGCAGGGATTTCTATGAAGAAATTGAGAAAGTCCTTGCGGCAGGAGCTACATTTTTGCAGTTAAGAGAAAAGGATTCGACACACGAGGAGATTGTAAAAAAGCATTGGCAATTAAACCGATAGCAAGAAGATATGGTGTGCCATTTGTTATAGATGATGATATATACGCGGCGTTAGAGGCAGATGTTGACGGAGTTCATATAGGACAAAGTGATGCAAGCTACGAAACAGCAAGAGAGCTTCTAGGACCTGACAAGATAATAGGAATGACAGTAAAGACACCAGAGCAGGCGGCAAATGCGGCAAGACTTGGTGCTGATTATGTTGGAATGGGAGCTGTATTTCATACAAGCACGAAGAAAGATGCCAAAGATTTAAGCAGGGATAATCTTCTTAAGCTTACAGCTATGCTTGATATGCCGATAGTTGCAATTGGAGGCATTAATTATGACAACTGTGATTATTTAAAGGATACAGGCGTGGACGGAATTGCTGTTGTATCGGCGATATTTGCAAGTGATGACTGCTCGGAGGCGACAAGAAAGCTTTATAAGAAGACAAGAAAGCTGTTTAATTATAATAAGAACATAATATTTGATATGGATGGAACACTTGTTGACTCTATGCCGTTCTGGAAGAATAGTGCAAGGGAATATGCCATTTTAAGAGGTGCTAAGCTTCCAAAGAATTTTGATGAGATAACAGGAGTTATGGACCTTTCGGAATATGCGGCTTATCTGCAAAATGTTCTTGGGATTGATACATCGCTAGAACAGATAACAGAGGCAGCAGTTGATATTATGAATAAGCATTATGCAAGTGATATTCCTGCAAAGAAGGGAATGATAAAGCTTATAAGAAGAGAATATGAGGCTGGAAGCAAGCTTGTAATATTCAGTGCTTCCGATACTTCCAGTGTGGAAATTCTTCTTAAAAGGTTAGAAATATATGAATGTTTTGAGGGAATATACACAGTATATGATGTCGGCATAGGAAAGAGTGATAAGGAAAGCTATAAAAAGGTTGCCAGGTCAGCAGGAATGGATATATCTGAGACGTGGGTGTATCAGGATATTCTAAGAGGCGTTCGGGCGGCACATAATGCTGGATTGAAAGTGTGTGCGGTATATGATAAAGACTCGGCAGATGACTGGGATGAGATATGCAGTATTGCAGATAAATGTATAATAACCGGATAATATGGATTGAAATGGAGAATATATGAAGAAGAAAGTTGTTGTAGGTATGTCAGGAGGTGTTGACTCATCTGTTGCCGCATATCTTTTAAAAGAGCAGGGTTATGACGTCATTGGCGTTACAATGCAGATATGGCAGGACGATGCAGTAGAAACAACAGAGAATGGCTGTTGTGGAATATCTGCTGTAGATGATGCAAGACGCGTGGCTGGACAGCTTGATATACCTTATTATGTAATGAATTTTAAGAATGAATTTAAGAAAAGTGTAATTGATTATTTTGTTGATGAATACAAGAGGGGAAGAACTCCTAATCCTTGTATCGCCTGCAACAGATATGTCAAATGGGAATCGCTTCTTAAAGAAGCCTTGATATAGGTGCTGATTATATAGCAACTGGACATTATGCAAGAATAAGCCAGCTTGATAATGGCAGATATGCAATTAAGAACTCAGTAACAGCAAAAGAAAGACCAGACATATGCACTTTATAATCTTACACAGAGCCAGCTTGCACACACTCTTATGCCAGTTGGAGATTATACTAAAGATGAGATAAGAAAGATTGCGGCAGATAATTATCTTATGGTTGCAAATAAGCCGGACAGTATGGAGATATGTTTTGTTCCTGATAATGATTATGCAGGATATATAGAAAGAACTACTGATTATAAGTCAGTTCCGGGCAATTTCGTTGATGTTGATGGTAATGTAATCGGAAAGCATAATGGAATTATCCACTATACTGTTGGACAGAGAAAAGGGCTTGGACTTGCTATGGGACATCCTGTATTTGTAGTTGCAGTAAGACCTGATACCAATGAAGTTGTTATTGGTGAGAATAAAGATGTATTTACTGATACATTGTATGCTGGGAATCTTAATTTTATGGCAATTGAAGCCCTTAAAGAGCCAATGAGAGCAAGAGGAAAGATACGCTACAGCCATGAGGGTGCAGACTGTACAATAAGAATGATTGATGATAACACGCTTGAGTGTAAGTTTGATAAGCCACAAAGGGCAGTTACACCAGGACAGGCACTTGTATTATATGATGGTGAATATGTTCTTGGTGGAGGAACTATCATATAATGAGCACAAAAGAAAAGGAAGCGGCTGCGAAGCAGACATTTACTTTTCTTGTGCCATTAACGAACGAACAGTCGTGCGAAGCAGGACGAGAGAGTGCGATAGCACGGGTTCGTGAGTATAGGGTAGATATAATAACGTTAAAGAAATAAAGAAAAAGGAAGCGGCTGTAAAATTTTCTTGACAATTACTATGTCTGCTTTATAATATTTCATATTGGATAGATAGGTTGATATTCAGAAACAAAATGCGGAGGATAATAATAATGAGTAAGTTTATTTATATGGATAATGCGGCTACAACAGCAGTAAGACAGGAAGTTGTTGATGCTATGGTGCCTTATTTTACAGAATCATACGCTAATCCATCAAGTGTATATAGTTTTGCACAGAAGACTAAGAATGATATGGAAGAAGCAAGAGAAACTATAGCTTCTATTCTCGGTGCGGCTAAGCCTAATGAAATATATTTTACAGGTGGCGGAAGCGAGTCTGATAACTGGGCATTAAAGGCAGCAGCAGAGGCATTTAAGTCAAAGGGTAATCACATTATTACAACTAAGATTGAACATCATGCAATTCTTCATACTTGCGAATGGCTTGAAAAGCACGGATATGAAGTGACATATCTTGATGTTGATGAATACGGAAAGGTTGACCCTATAGAATTCGAAGCGGCAATTAAAGATACAACAATACTTGCAAGCATAATGTTTGCTAATAATGAAATCGGTACAGTTGAGCCAATCAAGGAACTAGGTGCAATTGCACATTCTAAGGGAGTGATATTCCACACAGATGCTGTACAGGCATTTGCACATATTCCTATTAATGTACAGGAAATGAATATTGATATGTTAAGCGCAAGCGGACATAAGTTCCACGGTCCTAAGGGAATTGGTTTCTTATATGTAAGCAACAAGGTTAAGATTGGTTCATTTATTCACGGTGGTTCACAGGAGAGAAGCAGAAGAGCAGGAACTCACAATGTACCAGGTATTATCGGAATGGCTAAGGCGGCAAGCATTGCCAATACTAATATGTCAGAGAATATTAAGAATATCTCAGCAATAAGAGATCACATTATTGACAGAGTGTTAGCAGAAATTCCATATTCAAGAGTTAATGGTGACAGAACAGACAGACTTCCTGGAAATGTTCATTTCTGTTTCAGATTTATTGAGGGTGAATCAATGCTTATTATGCTTGATCAGAAGGGAATATGTGGTTCATCAGGTTCAGCCTGCACATCAGGTTCACTTGACCCATCACATGTTCTTCTTGCAATCGGACTTCCTCACGAGATAGCACACGGTTCATTAAGACTTTCACTTGGTGAAGATGCAACAATCGAAGATGCTGATTATGTTGTAGATGAATTAAAGGGTATCGTAGAAAGATTAAAAGCATGTCTCCTTTATACGAAGATTTCGTAAAAGAGCAGGGAAAATAATAATATAATGTGTATGGTTTAATGTATACTTGTTGCAGCTGCAGTTGTCAGGATAATCTGATAGCTGCGGCTTTTTTTATGTAATAGGAAATTCCAATAGAATCCCCTATTACATAAAAGGCACTATATGCCGATGATGCACACTCGCACGAAGATGTATTTTGTCGCAAGCGACCGTGCTCGGTGCGAGAATGTGTTTCTACACATTCTTTTTTATATGTGTTATTGTATTTTTTGTGTATTTCTGGCGGATACACTTGATATATATAACGAGGCAGAGATATAATAGTTGGCGAATTTGTGCACTGGACCGTTCAAATATATATGAAATAAGAGCACAAAAGGAAAAAGAGGTTTATTTATGAAGTATCTTAAACAGTTTTTGATTATTCTTGTAATCTCGTTAGTGGGTGAATTGATGAATAAGTTCATACCACTTCCAGTACCGGCAAGTATCTATGGTATGGTTATCTTATTTGCTGGTCTTCTTACAGGATTGATTAAGCTTGACGCAGTTAAGGAAGCAGGACGATTTCTTATAGAAATTATGCCTGTAATGTTTATTCCTGCAGGAGTAGGTCTTATATCATCATGGCTTAATTTAAAGCCGATATTAGTTCCGATATGCATAATAACAGTTGCAACAATATTTACTGTTATGGGTGTAAGCGGACACGTTACACAGTTTATTGTAAGACGTACTAAGAGAGGGGATAATAATGAATAGTTTTTTCTTGATTCAGCATTTGCGGGAGTAGCAATAAGTCTTATCGCATATATGGCAGGAACATTTCTTAAAAAGAAGTTAAAGCTGGGATTGTTTAATCCACTGCTTATATCTATAATTGTAACTATGGTTGTATTAATAATTGGTAAAGTTGATTATGAAAGCTATAATGCCGGTGCGAAGTATCTTAGCTGGCTTTTGACACCAGCCACGGTGTGTCTTGCCATTCCTCTTTATGAGCAGTTCGAGCTTTTAAAAAGTAATTGTGCGGCAATTATATTAGGAATAGCATCGGGAGTTGTCACAAGCCTTGTTACAGTGCTTGTATTATCGGTGGTTTTTGGACTTACCCACGAGCAATATGTAACATTGCTTCCAAAGTCAATTACAACTGCAATTGGTATGGGTGTATCAGAAGAACTTGGCGGATATGTAACGATTACAGTTGCAGTTATTGTTGTAACCGGAGTAATTGGCAATATATTAGCAGAATTTATATGTAAAGTATTCAGAATTACAGACCCGATAGCTAAAGGTGTTGCGATAGAACATCTGCACACGCTGTAGGAACAGCTAAAGCTATTGAAATGGAGAGATAGAAGGTGCCATGAGCAGTCTTGCGATTGCGGTTGCAGGTATACTTACAGTAGTTGGTGCAAGTGTATTTGCGAACTTCTTATAAAAGAATAAAGATTTGTAACGCATAGGTTTCAAAATATAGAAGATTATTTCTGTGTGTGAAAAAATTTCATATATATAATAATGAGAATGGAGGATAAATATGATTATTACAATTGCAAGACAGTGTGGCTGTATGGGTGATGAGATAGGTCAGAGACTTGCTGATGAGTATGGACTTACATTTTATAATAAGGAACATATTGTCAGGCTTGCTAAGGAAAAAGGGATATATGATAAATTCCTTATTTCTTCTCCGAGATACCGGTAAATGCTTTAATGCATTCTATAAGCAGTGACGAGAACAATGTACTGCTTAGCGAGGCAAGAAAAGCCCTTTATCCAATAATAGGTGACGGTGATTGTGTGATAATAGGCAGGGGAGCTAATTACGCATTTTCTGACAGACCAGACAAGGTAAGCGTATTCTTAAGCGGAGATAAGGCTGAGAGAATTAAGCATATAGCAGATGTCCATAATATTTCTGAAAGAAAGGCGAAGGTTGTTGTTAATGAAACTGACAGCAGGAGAGCAGAGTTTCATAAATATTGTTCTGATCAGGAATGGGGAAATGCGGCATATTACGATATGTGTATAGATGAAACAAGAATTGGTGCTGACGGAGTTGTCGGAATTATAAAAGAATATATAAACAATTGTATGTTTGACAAATAATTGCCAGACTGATATTATAGGAACATATTATCTTTGACACAATAGATAAAAATGTACTAAATAAACAGATTAGTTCGGAAAGTGTGAATGAAGAAGTAAGATAACAGAGTGATAAGTCCTTCATATCTAAAGAAGTGTATACAGCTTATGAGGGCAGGCGTTAAAAGGGAGATTGTATGACATTAGAAATAATATTAGTAGCATTGGTGCTTATTATGTGTATTGCGGCAGACAAGTTTTCGGGAAGGTTCGGCATGCCTGCACTTATACTTTTTATAGGTATAGGTATGTTATTTGGATGCGATGGAATAGCTGGAATTGAATTTGACAATTTTACTATGACAGAATATATATGTAATATTGCACTTGGGTTTATTATGTTTTATGGTGGTTTTAATACTAAATGGAAGACTGCCAGACCTGTTGCTGTTAAAGCTGTTCTATTGTCTACCTGTGGCGTAATTCTTACAGCGGCATTTACAATGCTGTTCTGTTATTTTGTATTGAGATTTCCAATAGCGGAAAGCTTTCTTGTTGGAGCAGTTCTGTCAGCAACAGATGCGGCGAGTGTATTTGCAATATTAAGACGTAAGAAGCTTAATTTAAAAGATGGTGTTGCTTCGCTTTTAGAGATAGAGAGTGGTAGTAATGACCCTATTGCTTATATGCTTACTGTTATAGGAATATATATTCTTAATGGTGATAATCTTATAAAAGTTCCATACGTTATATTCACAGATTGTATATGGTGTGCTTATTGGCATAGGTCTTGCGGTGGCTGCCATATATGTTCTTACCAGGACGGATATAATTGTAAATGGACTTGATACTATATTTATTCTTGCTGTTGTGCTTTTAGGCTTAGGACTTTCACAGTTAGTCGGCGGCAATGAATTCTTATGTATATATCTTTTGGCATTCTGCTTGGTAACAGCAGGATACGCAATAAAGGTAATATTGTTCCATTTTTTGATGGTGTAACAACACTGGCACAGATAGTTATATTCTTTATGCTTGGATTGTTATCCTACCCTCACAGATTTTAACAATTATACCAATATCTATAGCAATTGCGGTATTTCTTACATTTATAGCGAGACCGGCCGTAGTATTTGCGATACTTAAGCCGTTCAAATGCTCGGTACGTCAGTGCCTTTTAGTGTCGTGGGCAGGTCTTAGGGGAGCATCTTCAATAGTGTTCTCTATAGTGATTATGGCGGGCGGAAGCGTTATGTCAAAGGATTTGTTTAATATAGTGTTTATGATATCACTTCTGTCAGTTGCAATTCAGGGAACGCTTCTTCCAGCAGTCTCAAGACGATTGGATATGATTGATGAAACATCAGATGTACGTAAGACATTCAATGATTATCAAGAAGAATCATCAATTACGCTTATGCGTATGTTCATACCTAAAGGTCATAATTGGGAGAATAAGCTTATAAGTGAAGTACATATGCCGACAGGTGCAATTGCACTTATGATAAAAAGAGGCAGGGAAACAATTATTACAAGAGGCAATACTAAGATATGCGGCGGGGATAATCTGATACTCAGTATTCCCGCATATGAGAATGGCGATAATGATTCGCTTGAGGAGATTAACATAACTTCGGATAATAACTGGTGCAATAGAACAATACGCCAGTTGGATCTTCCAGAAAATCTTATAATTGCCCTTGTAAAAAGAGGAGAAGAGAATATAATACCTATTGGCGATACACTTATACAGAATGGTGATGTTGTAGTGATATATCGCAGATAATACAGGAAAGAGGTTGGCATTATTATGATAACCAAGAAACAAATCCAGATGTCAGAAACATTTCTGAATAGTGCAGTTCTTGCGGTGTCAGGTGGATTACAGGATGCTTATACATATTTCACAAGAGATAAAGTATTCTCTAATGCACAGACAGGAAATGTTGTCCTTATGAGTCAGAATTTTATGACAGGAAATATAGTCGGTGGAATTAAGTATCTGTTTCCTTTCTTAGCATTCGGACTTGGAGTGTTTGTGACAGAACAGATTAATGCCAGATACAAGATGGCAAAGAAAATCCATTGGAGACAGTTAGTTCTTCTAATAGAAATTATAATACTTACAATTGTAGGTTTTATACCAGAGACTTTTAATATGGTGGCAACAATTATGGTGTCATTTTCGTGTGCTATGCAGGTTCAAGCATTCAGAAAAGTCAACGGCTTTGCATATGAAAGCACAATGTGCATAGGTAATTTAAGAAGTGGTACAGATGCACTTTCTGTATTCGTAAGAGAAAGAAAAAAAAGAGCAGTTATTTAAAGCAATTCATTATTTTGGAATTATTTTTTTCTTTGCACTTGGTGCAGGAATAGGCGGTAATTTATCAGAAACATTTGGAATACATACAATATGGGTATCATCAGTTATACTTATGGTAAGTATGGTGCTTATGTGGTATGAAAAGTTCAGAATTTAGGAGAATTTGATTGAAATATAGTAAAGAACAGCAGGAAGCCATTAACACAATTGATGGACAGGTGTGTATCATATCTGTTGCGGGTTCAGGAAAGACATCGGTTATAGTGGCAAGGGCTAATAATATAATTAAATCGGGTGTCAGACCATATAGAATACTGGTACTAACATTTTCCAAGGCTGCGGCAGTGCAGATGGCAGACAGGTATAAAATGCAGTATGGCAGTGATGGCATAAGATTTTCAACTATACATTCCCTGTGTTATTCGGTACTTGCAAGAGCATATAATCTGAAGGCTGAAGATATATTATCGGAAGCCGGAAGATTAAAGTTCTTTACTGAATTTCACAGACAGCTTTTATATAAGAGAGTATCAGGGGTTCCTGATGATTTTGAGGAGTATTATAGAAAATGTAATGAATACATAAATAGTATGGCGGTCGGTACGGCTGACATTCAGGACAGTAAAAGCAGTTCTAAGGCATATCTTGAGATAACTTTTTCCCAGTACAAGGAATTTAAAAAGAATAATAAGAAGCTTGATTTTGACGATATGATATTATATTGTCACAAATGCTTAAGCTCTAATAAGCAGGAGCTGGAATACTGGCAGGGAATATTTGACTATATAATGGTTGATGAGTTTCAGGATACAGGCACATTGCAGGCAGAGATTATATATATGGTTGCTGATTTAAGGAAAAATGTGTGTGTAGTTGGAGATGATGACCAGTCAATATATGGTTTCAGAGGAGCTGACAGCTCAATATTTAAGGAATTCTCAAGAAAATATCCTGGGTCTGTACAGATAATTCTGGGTACTAATTACAGAAGTCTTCCATATATAATAGAAGGTGCTGACAAAGTAATAAGAAATAATGAAAACAGAATTGTCAAAAATATGTCAGCATACAGGCAGGGTGAGGGAAAAGTGCATATAAGACAGACCGCATCTTATGGCAGGCAGGCAGATATGGCAGTGTCACTTATTAATGACTATGTAAAGATAGGCGGGCATTTAAGCGATATTGCAATACTTTACAGGGTGAAGAAAGAGGCCTCGGTGCTTGTCAATACATTAGAAACGATAGGTATGCCATTCTTTACAAGGGATAATGTGGATGATATTCATCTTGGCATATGTTTTTACGATATGCTTGCATATTACAGGCTTTCAAGAGGTGTGCCGGAACAGACGGATCTTAGACGGATAATTAACAGACCCAAAAGATATATAAGAAGCAACCTTGTGCACAATTGCGAATTTGACAGGAATAAAATATACGAAGCCTGTATAAAGAATGCCAGCAGACAGGATTGCTTAAGAATTAACGATACAATCAATGATATGTTTCTTGATTTCAGAAGTCTTTCGAGGATAGATAATCCGACACAGTTTATCAATTATATATACGATGATATGGGGTATGAAAATGACCTTTTTGAGTATGCAGAGTATACAGGACTTGACAGCGGGGATATTATTAATCAGTCAGAGGCTATGAAAAAGGAAGCACTGAAGTTTGATAATATATCTGAATGGTATAGATATATAACTGACAGGGAGTACAGAGTGAGAACGGATAAGAATGAAGGCGTGTATCTTAGCACATTTCACGGTGCTAAGGGACTTCAATGGAAGAAGGTTATAATAATATCAGCGAATGAACAGGTGACACCATATGCTTATATGGGGAAGGTTGATGATTATGAGGAAGAACGCAGGCTATTTTATGTTGCTATGACAAGGGCAGAAGACGAGCTTGATATTATCTATATAGATGGCGGGTCAAGACACCAGAAGAGGTCAAGATATGTGCAGGAGCTTATAACAGTATAAATTTTAAAGTGTAAATTAAGCGTAAATTCTTCTGTAAAATATTGCATTATTGTATATTTTAAGCCATAATATATTACATTATCAGAAGTTCATATAATAATTGGGAGAAGTATTAATGGAAAAAAGAGAGAAGAATAAAAATATAATTGTATTCGGTATAGTTATGGCAATAAGTCTTTCTGTAGCACTTAATATAGGGAATATATTTGGTGGTATAGGAACATTTTTTTAAGATTCTGAATCCAATAATTCTAGGTTGTATGCTTGCGGTTATATTTAATGTGCCAATGGAAGCATTGTCAAGACAGTTAGAGAAGCTGTCAAAGAAAGTAAAGTTCTTAAGAAAAGAAAAGGCACGCAACGGGATAAGCCTAGTTGTGACAATAGTTATAGTTGTGCTTGTATTCGCTGTTATAATGTGGTCTATTATTCCGGATCTGATAGAGTCGATTACTGGATTTATAAAGAATTTTGATAATAATGTAAATGTAGTGACTGATATTCTGGATAAATATGATGAACATCTTACGTTTATTAATGATTATGTTGAAAAGATTGACTGGAACAGCATACTTAAAAAGTCTGGAGAGGTTGCCGGAGCATTTTTCCAGAGCATATTTACGGGTATTCCACAGATAGGTTCATCTTTGTTTAATCTTAGTATATCTGTGATAATTGCAGTGTATGTGCTTATGGATAAAAGACGCCTGCTTTCACAGACAGAAAGGCTTTTAGAAGCTGTATTTGGAAAGAAGGTATCTTCTAAGGTTACAGGTGTTACTAACCTTTTTGCACAGACTTATGCAAGTTTCCTTACAGGACAGTGCGTTGAGGCTTGTATACTTGCCGTGCTTATGTTTATTACACTTAGCATATGCAGAATGCCATATGCCGGACTTATAAGCATAATGGCGGCAGTGTTCCAGTTCGTTCTACATAGGAACATTTTTAGCGTGTGTTGTTGGTGCATTTCTTGTGCTATTCACCAATCCGGTACTTACTATATGGTTTGTAATCGTATTTCAGATTGTTCAGTTTATCGAGGGACAGTTCATATATCCAAGGGTTGTAGGAAGCTCTGTAGGACTTCCGGCACTCTTTACATTAATGGCGGTGTTCTTAGGCGGCAAGTTCTTCGGACTTCTCGGGATGATATTCTTTATTCCGCTCACATCGGTTATATACCAGCTCCTTAGAGATATGGTAAACAACCGCTTATCGTCAGATAAGGCTGGCAACAACACAACACCAGAAACAGGGAATGCGGATACTTTGAAGGCAGATAGTGGTAGTGCAGAGTAGTTGTAACTCTGATTTTAAATCTTCATAAATAACGTTATAATTGATAAAAATGCGGTGGATTGTTCTGCTGTATGATTAATAACGGGGTAATAATTAACCTGCTGTAATATATGTATTATAATATACATTTATTACAGCAGGTTTTTAATAAAATCTGTTTATAATCTTTTAGATATAATCTTTTGCAATATCTTTAAGAATATTGGCAGAGTCTTTTAATTTTGTAAGCTCCTCATCATTCAATTCAATAGGAATTACCTTCTGTACGCCGGTTTCATCGACGACAGCAGGAATACTAAGGACAACATCATTAAGTCCGTATTCGCCTGTCATAAGGCTTGATACTGGAAGAATGGATTTCTCATTACGAACGATTGCCTCGCATATTCTTTTGACAGCCATTGCAATTCCGTAGTATGTGGCATGTTTTCTTTCAATAATTTCATAAGCACTGTTTCTGACATTTTCAAATATCTTCTTCATAGACTGCTCGTGGTTGAAGTGACCACGAAGCTCGCAGAAGTCATTAACCTTAAGACCGCCTATTCTTGCATTGCTCCAGGCAGCAAGCTCGCTGTCGCCGTGTTCACCAATAATAAAAGCGTGAACGCTTCGGCTGTCAACGTCAAGATGTTCACCAAGCAGATATTTGAAACGGCCTGTATCAAGTACAGTTCCGGAACCAATTACCCTGTTAGATGGATAACCAGATTCTTTAAGTGCAATAAGTGTAAGAATATCTACAGGGTTAGATACAATAAGAAGAATTCCACCAAAATCACGTTTCTTGATTTCGCCAACAATTGATTTCATAATAGCCGCATTTTTCTTGATAAGGTCAAGTCTTGTTTCATCAGGCTTCTGGTTAGCGCCAGCAGTTATAACAATAATTGCGGCATCAGTAATATCATCATAATTACCAGCATATATCTGCATAGGTCTTGCAAATGATATGCCGTGGCTTATATCCATAGCTTCACCTTCGGCTCTTTTTGTATCTGCATCAATAAGAACCATTTCTGAGAACAGACCACTCTGCATAAGTGCAAATGCAGATGATGAACCAACAAAACCACAGCCAATTACAGCAACTTTTCTACTATTTACTTTCATAATTATACCTCATTTCTTATACAGCCGGATAATATAATGTCCAGTTAAGCTGGAATTATTGAACGGTATTCGTCTGTATATATTGTTATTTCTTTAACAAACATTATAGCACCACTTATAGTGTATGCAAGATTTATATTCAAAACATTTTTTTGTGCAAAATAATCATAAAATTATTATTAAAATTAACATATTCAGAAGATATGTTATTGACTAATTAGTGTAATATTAGTATTGTAATGAAATTGGTGGTAATTATATTTTGATATTCTGAGTTAATGTAAAATAAAGATTTAACATAAATGGGGGATTGCTATGAAGAATATAAAGAAGTTTGTAAAACGTAAAGGACATCACATAGCAGCAGTACTGGTAGTTGTATTGATATTAGTAACAGCCGGGGTATGTGTAAGCATACCTGTTATCAAGGTTACTAATAAAAAGAAAGGCGAGCAAAGATGTTTTAGTGAGTAATACAATACAGGTAGCTGACAGCACTTATGGGATTCCTGGTAACAGTGCGGATGCAGATAATTCATATGTTGAATTAGCAGATGGTGACCCACAGTCGGATAATATGTCACAGGAATTAAGTGAGAATGGGATAGAGCTTAATATAACAACATTTTCTAATGATAATATGGCATATTCCAATGGCATTGATGTATCCAAATGGCAGGGAAAGATTGACTGGAATAAAGTCGCAGAAAGCGGAATTGATTACGCGATGATAAGAGTTGGATACCGTACAGATATCTATGGAACTATATGCGAAGATGAATATGCGTCATACAATCTTGAGGGAGCACAGAAAGCGGGCATAGATATAGGTGTGTATTTCTTTTCGACAGCGGTTGACGAGGACGAAGCAATAGAGGAAGCATGCTGGGTCATAGATTATATATCAGCCTATGACATAACATACCCTGTTGTATACAATTGTGAAGATTATAATAATCCTTCAAGCAGAATGTATAATCTTAGTAATGAAGAAAGAACTAACAATGCACTTGCATTTATGGATACTGTGGACAGAGAAGGCTACGATGCCATGTTATATGCTGGCAAGGGTCAGATTGTTAATAATAAGGAATGGAATATACAGGATATAGAAGCCAGATATCCGATATGGGTGGCATCTTATAAAGATGGAACATATCCAGCAGTAGAACATCCTTCATACACAGGTGCGTGTGCTATGTGGCAGTATACTAATAATGCCAGAATAGATGGAATATCAGGATATGTTGACGTAAATGTTGCTTATTTTAATTACAATTCAAGCTTTAATTATAATTATGGCACACAGGCATCAGTGTCGGGACAGACACAGCAGAGCCTTAATACAGCTGAATTGGGAATTATCTTTAACAGTGTTAATGAGGAGGTAACTGCTAAAGAGCCGGTTAATCTAAGAAGTATCCCAGAAGTATCAGGTGATATTGTAGATGTGCTTGATAATGGAGATATAGCATTGCGAACAGGAATAGGTGATACCGGCTGGTCAAGGCTTATATATAATGGAAATGTTGTATATGCGGTTACGAGTTATCTTACAACAGATTATTAAATATCTATAATACCAGTGTAGAATTGTATGTGTGCAGTACGGAACAATCCGTAGGTATCATAAGCTGGAGGCTTTTCACCCAAGCATTATATATACAATATTTAAGAACGGAGATTTAATTAATGACAAAAAGAAAAAATAACTAACAAAATACAAAGGTTAATATCACTTGCACTTGTTGTAGTTATGGTGTTTGCTTTTGTAGGCTGTGGAACTGCAACAGAAGATGTTAATGTAGATAATTCTGGTTATAATGCCGGTGCAGGTGCTTCAGCTGACAATCCATATACGTTTATAGATGATTATGGAAGAACAGTTACAGTAACTTCTTATAAAAAGAACAGCAACACTTATAGGAAGTTTTGCAGATGTATGGATGTCTGCTGGTGGAAGTGTAGTGGCAACAGCTAATGATACATGGACTAATTTTTTGATTTAGGGCTTTCAAGTGATGTTGTCAATATTGGAAGTATACTAAATCCTAATGTGGAACTTCTTATAGCTTCAAGACCAGATTTTGTTATTGCAAGCTGTAATACAGATTCTAATATAGCACTTATGCAGACACTTGAAAATGCAGGAATAACAGTAGCATATTTTGATGTATCTAATTTTGAGCAGTATCTTAATATGCTTGACAAATGTACTATGATAACAGGCAGGAGAGATCTGTATAAGACTAATGGAACAGATGTTAAAGAGCAGATAGATACTATAAAATCAAGAGTTGATGGCAGCAATCCAAAGATATTATTTATAAGAACTTCGTCAAGCAGTGTCAAGGCAAAGCAGAGCGAAGGCTCAGTAGGCGGTGAGATATTAAAGGATTTGGGCTGTGTTAATATAGCACACTCAGATACATCACTGCTTGATGATTTAAGCCTTGAGGCAATTGTAGTAGCCGACCCTGATTACATATTTGTTACAACACAGGGCAACGATACAGATGCGGCTATCCGTAATATAGATAAGCTTCTTACATCTAATCCGGCGTGGTCGTCATTAACTGCTGTAAAGCAGGGACGTTACTATGTTCTTGATAAGAAGCTTTATAACTTAAAACCTAATGCGAAGTGGGGTGAAGCCTACAAGCAGTTAGCGGATATATTGTACATTGATAGGTAAAATATTCAGGAGGAATTACTATGGGTTATTTTCCGTTTTTTATTGACATTAAAGGAAAGAAAGGTCTTGTTATCGGAGGAGGCAGAATAGCAGAGCATAAAATAAGCAAGCTTCTTGCATATGAGCCGGAACTTACAGTTGTTGCAAGAAAGGTAAGCGATAGCATAAAGAGCATTGAAGGCATTAATATTATTGAAAGAGAATTTGTTAATTCAGATCTGGACGGATGTTCATTCTGTATAGCTGCTACAGATGATGCAAAATTTAACGCATATGTTGCAGGCGTATGCCGCAAATACCACATTTTTATAAATGCGGTAGACGATAAGGATAATTGTGATTTTCTGTTTCCGTCTGTATACAAAGCAGGAGATTTATCTATAGGAATATCTACCCAGGGAGCAAGTCCTTATGTTGCGGCAGATATTAAGAATAGAATAGCACAGGAGCTTCCTGCGGATATTGAAGATATACTTATGTATCTTGGTTCAATTAGGGATAGTATTAAAGAGAATGTAGATGATGCCTCTATGAGAGCTGATATATTCAAGGAAGCTGCAAGAAAATGTATGGTGCTTGGCAGAGAGCTTGACAAGGACGAATTACAGGATGTTATTAATAAAGTAAGTGAGAGGATTACTGGTAAAGATAATACAAATGCTGAAACAAAGGCAGATGGGAAATATTCTTACAGCAAGGGCAAGGTTGTAATTGCTGGTGCAGGCTGTGGAACTTATGATCTTATAACTGTAAGGGCGTTAAATGCCATAAAGAAGGCACAGGTGCTTGTATATGATGACCTGATTGATAACCGCCTTATGGAATTCTGTGTTGAAAGCTGTGAAAAGATATATGTTGGCAAGAGAAATGGAAGACACAGTATGGCACAGGAAGAAATTAACGAACTCCTTTTAAAGAAAGCCAATGAAGGAAAGCTTGTTGTCAGATTAAAGGGTGGTGACCCATATGTATTCGGACGTGGTGGAGAAGAAATGCTCTATCTTAAGTCAAATGGCATAGAAACAGAAGAAATACCAGGAGTAACATCAGCAATAGCAGTTCCTGCAATGGCAGGCATACCAGTTACACATAGGGATGTAAGCAGAAGCTTTAGTGTTGTCACAGGACATACCAAAGATATGGACTCACTTTATGAAGAAATAAGAAATTCGGCTTCTATGAATGGAACTTGTGTATACCTTATGGGACTTACACATCTTGCACAGATAGCTGAGGCACTTGTAAGCGGGGGTAAGCCTAAGAACACTCCAGCGGCAGTTATTACAGGTGGATTTGATGATACATACAGAATAGTCAAAGGTACACTTGCTGATATTGAATTAAAGGTAAGAGAAGCAGGCATAACATCACCGGCAGTCATAGTGACAGGAGAGGTTGTAAACATAGATTTAAAATAATTTTAAAATAAACACATAAACATATTGACTTTATAGGAAATAAGGTTTATTATATCAATAATTTCAAGGGTTGCCAGACAGCAGCAAAGGTGTCTGGCAATATTTTTTAAGTAATAAACATACTAACACACTATGTATGTATGAATGGTGGGTATATAATAAATTTAAAGCCCATAAGAAAGGAGCAGACCTATGAAATATCTTGAACATAACGGACATTCTAATAAAAAAGGTATAAATTATGTATGCTTCTTATTATGTGTATTACGATGACATATATAGCGGCAGGCTGTGGCAGTAAGAGATGGACTTACAATAACTAATGTTTCTTATGACCCTACAAGAGAGTTCTATGAGGAATATAACAAAGTCTTTGCTGATTACTATATTGCTGAATACGGAAAGCAGATAAAAGGTTATACAATCTCACGGAGGTTCAGGAAGTCAGGCACGCTCAGTAGTTGAAGGCTGTAATGCAGATGTTGTTACACTTGCACTTGAACATGATATATCCCTTATAGAGAATACAGGTCTTATTGATGCAGGCTGGAAGGACGAATATGATAAAGACTCAGCTCCGTATACTTCAACGATTGTATTTCTTGTAAGAAAGGGCAATCCGCTTAATATATCAGACTGGGATGATTTAATTAAAGATGGTGTTGAGGTTATAACACCAGATCCTAAGAGCAGTGGTGGAGCGTGCTGGAATTTCCTTGCGGCATTAAGCTATGCAAGAGATAAGTATAACAGTGAGGATAAGCAGAAGGAATTTTTAGGAAAGCTGTATGCTAATGTATCAGTGCTGGATTCCGGAGCAAGGGTTCAACAACAACATTTGTTGAGAATAAAAAAGGCGATGTGCTTATTGCCTGGGAGAATGAGGCACTTACATCATTAGCTTCATATCCTGATGAATATGAGATTGTCACACCATCTGTAAGTATTCTCGCACAGCCAAGTGTGGCAGTTGTAGATGATAATGTTAAAGTCAACAAGACAGAGGAGCTTGCAAGCGAATATTTATCATTCCTGTATTCAAAGCAGGCACAAAGAATAGCCGCAGATTATGGATACAGACCAACAGATGAAGAGGTATTGAATGAATATAGTGGTAAATTCAATCTTACAATAAAAAGCTTGATATAATAGCTGATTACGGCGGCTGGACTCAGGCATACAAGATATATTTTGATGATGGAGGCTGGTTTGATGAAATCTATAACAACTGATAGAACAATTGATAATAATAAACAGCCAGACTATGATACAGCGTTTGATGAAATAAAGAATAGCAGAAAATTCGGTAAAGATAAAAAAGTACGTGTTATACCGGGATTTCATTTAACACTTGGAATTACAGTTACTATGTTATCACTTATAGTATTAATTCCACTTGCTTCGGTTATGGTATATTCATAAGCTTCCACCAGCCGAATTTATAAGGCTGGTTACTAAGCAGAATGTCGTCAATGCTTTTGTTACAAGCATTGGATGTTCATTCATAGCGGCAGTAATCAACTGCGTGTTTGGAACAATAATTGCATGGACGTTTGTTAAATACGATTTTGCTGGAAAAAGAGTGCTTGACGGACTTATAGAACTTCCATTTGCACTTCCAACAGCGGTAGCTGGTATTACATTATCGAAAATGTATTCTGAAACCGGAATACTTGGCAAACCCCTTGCTTCAATAGGTATAAAGGTATCTTACACACATCTTGGACTTATTACAGCACTTGTGTTTGTAGGAATTCCATTTGTTGTAAGAGCGGTAATGCCTGTTCTTGAAAAGACGGATTATCAATATGAGGAAGCGGCATATATGTTAGGTGCAAGCCCATCAAAGACATTTTTAAAGTAATCCTTCCAGAAATCAGCCCGGCACTTCTTACAGGCTTCGGACTTGCATTTGCAAGGGGAATAGGAGAATATAGAAGCGTTATATACATATCAGGCAACAGTGCCAAAGAACATACACAGGTTGTATCCTATGTAATAATGCAGAAGCTTAATTATATTGATTATGCTTCGGCGACAGCGATTGCACTTGTTATGCTTATAATATCTTTTCTGATACTTCTTATCATTAATATAATACAGATGAGGCAGGCAAAGCGTACAATGTAGAGAAAATGGAGGTTAAATATGAGCGAGAATGATAAGCTTGAAAAAAGAAAAAGAAGAACAAGAAGCATATGTATTCTTATCACTGTTTTGTTTATAACAGTTATGCTGATTATGCCTCTATTATCAATAATAGCAAGTTCATTAAAAGAGGGCTTTAGTTTTTACATTAAATCAATAACAACTCCATATGTATTGAGTGCGTTGAAGGTAACAATTATTGCTACTGTTGCTGCAGTTGTTATTGATACATTATTTGGAATTATAGCGGCATGGTTACTTACAAGATTTGATTTTAAAGGCAAGCAGGTGCTTGCAACACTTATTGATATACCATTTTCTATATCACCGGTTATTGTAGGTCTTGCGTTTCTTATGACATTTGGACGACTTGGTTTTTTCTATCCTGTTATAAGATGGTTTAATGAGTTTACAGGAAGCAATATAAGAATAGCCTTTGCGATACCGGGAGTTGTGCTTGCTACAATATTTGTAACATTTCCATATGTATCAAGAGAGATTATTCCGGTGCTTAACGCACAGGGAAAAGACGAGGAGGAAGCGGCGGCTTTAATGGGTGCTAATGGTTTTACAATATTTTTTAAGATAACTCTTCCTAATATAAAATGGTCGTTGATATACGGAATAATTCTATGTACATCAAGAGCATTAGGAGAGTTCGGTGCGGTTAATGCATTATCAAAGACAAGAGGAGAGACATTCACGCTTCCACTTGAGATAGATGCACTGTATATGTCGGGTACAGATACATCAATAACATCGGCATTTGCAGTATCATCAATATTAGTAATTATAGCGATTATAGTTCTTGTATTAAGGAATATATTTGAACACAGACAAAGTGATTATAAGAAAGGAGGGCAAAAGTAATGTACGTTGAGATGAAGAATATTTTTAAGCAGTATGGAAACTTTCGTGCATCTGATAATGTGAATTTCGGAATAGAAAAGGGAAAGCTTGTTGCATTGCTTGGTCCTTCGGGAAGCGGTAAGACAACAATATTAAGAATGATTGCAGGTCTTGAAACACCAAGCTTTGGAGATATATATATTGATGGAAAGAGAGTTAATGATGTACCAGCTAATCAAAGAGAGATTGGTTTCGTATTTCAGAACTATGCTCTTTTTCGACATATGACAGTTTATGATAATATAGCATTTGGACTTAAGCTTAAGAAAGTTCCAAAAGATGAGATTAAGAAAAGAGTTACAGAGCTTCTTGATATAACAGGGCTTGCAGGTCTTGAGAAAAGGTATCCTAACCAGTTATCAGGTGGACAAAGACAGAGAGTAGCTTTTGCAAGAGCGTTAGCACCTAATCCATCAGTGCTTCTGTTAGATGAACCATTTGCGGCGATTGATGCAAAGGTAAGGACAGAACTTAGAACGTGGCTTCGCAGTATGGTTACCAGGCTTGGAATAACAAGTATATTCGTCACACACGATCAGGACGAAGCTGTTGAAGTGGCTGACGAGATTATAATTACTAACCACGGAAAGATAGAGCAGATGGGAAGTCCGATAGAGATATACAAATCTCCAGCAACACCATTTGTTGTTGAATTCATTGGAAAAGCTTCAGAGGTTAATGATTATTCAAAATTAAAAGGTTTTGATGAGATACAGGGAGCTAAAAGAGCAATAATAAGACCTGAATTTGTGAAGCTTTCTAAGTATGGAAAGCTCCAGCAGTACAACAGTGCTGCTGAGGAAGGTTATGTTGAGGATATTCTTTTCAGAGGCAATCATCTTGATGTAACTGTTAATATTGGAGAAACAATGATAACAGGAGAGTGGTCACTTGAGAAAGAGCCGCTACAGGTTGGGGAAAAGGTTCACGTTCTTATATATAGAATATACGCAGTTGATGATGAAAAGACATATCTTTGCGAGAACAAGGGTATGAGGGA